>Ga0187894_10000092_pt1 | contig 113035 bp, 98 predicted proteins | sample GBC1701081metaG_FD_136650 | JGI IMG/M metagenome (GOLD analysis project Ga0187894, IMG submission 136650) | White microbial mat communities from a lava cave in the Kipuka Kanohina Cave System on the Island of Hawaii, USA - GBC170108-1 metaG ... | reverse complement strand
TCGGTGTTGAAGAAGTTTCCGATCAGAAGATCGCCCTGGGCGTCGAATGTGCCGGTGGAGAGATTGTTGAAGGTCCCTCCGACGAACCGGAACTGGCCGGTCCCCGACATCGTGGCCAGCCCGGGGTTGTTCAGCACGCGGCCGAGGTCCTTCAAACCGGATCCCGAAATCGTCAGGCCGCCGTTGGCGTTGATCGCTCCGGTTCCCGACATCGCCCCGGCCGACCAGTTGTAGGGACCGGCGAGCGTGAGATTGCCGGCGCCGGTGATCGTTCCGCCCGTCTGGCTCAGCACGCCGTTCGCGCCAAAGCTGCTCGCGGCGTTGAGAGTCAATGTGCTCGCGGCGTTCGAGAACGTCTGCGTTCCGCTCGCGCCCCCGACCGTCAGGCTGTTCACCGTCGCGGCAACGTCCAGCGTGACCGTGTACGTGCCCGCCACGGTGATGACGGCGTCGTCCGTCGAACCGGGGACGACCCCGCCGGTCCACTTCGTGGTGTCGCCCCAGTTGCCGCTCACGGCGCTGGCCCATGAGATCGATGCGGCCGGCGCCGCGACCGCGTTCGACAGTTCGGAAGTATTCCCCGATGGGTCGATCGCCGTCGCGGTGACGAGCGAGCCCGAGGCCAGGAAGCCGACGCCCGGGAAGGTCGCTGTCAGGTCCGCGATGCCGTGCGCATCGGTCGTGACGACCACGGCTCCGAGAAACCGCTCCGCCGGATGCGGCACGCGCCCCGCGGCCGAAAGGACCGCGCCGGGCGCCGTGGCGAAGAACTCGATCGTGAAGTTACGCTCAGGCCGGGACTCGAGATGCCCGGAGATCGTCACGCTCCACCCGGGCGAGCAGGGCGCAGCGGCCGAAGTCGCCGGCGCATCGCAGAAGGCCCGGTCGACGGAGGCGAGTACCGGAGCATTCTGAAGCTCGTTCGCTCCGAGGTCCGTGTCCGCCGAATCGTTGACGGTCGGTCCATCGGAGCCGAGATCGATTCCGTCTCCGCGATTGCCCAGGAAGGAGTTGCCGCGAAGCAGATTGCCGGCTCCCGATCCGACCGCGATGCCCGGTCCGCCGTTCGAGACGAGCGAGTTCCCTTCCACCAGGTTGCCGCCCGTGCCCTCGAGGAGAATTCCCCCGCGATCGAATCCGCCGATGACGAGCCCGCGCACGACACAGCCGCCCGCCCGGATCACGAGACCGTACGGAATGCCGGCGCCGGCGCCGTCCAGCTCCACGGGAAGGAGCGACGAGCCGCTGCCGACCCACTGCGCGCCCGATGTGACCGGCACGGGAACCATCGGGTTCTCGCGTGCGCCGGGCTGGCTGTAGCCGTCGATGCTCACCGGCTCGATCAGGTCGGGGAGGGGCGAGGAGAGTCGGATCGAGCCGGGAGCCGGGAGGGCAATGTGGAACACGATCGTGTCCGCTCCCGGATTCGCGTTCGCGTCGAGAATCGCCTGTCGCAGCGAACCGGATCCGCCGTCGCGCGTGGAAGTGACGACGAACGTCGCTCCACGTGACTGCGGCTTCGACGGCGCCGTTGCGGGCTCCCCGGCGAGCGCGGCGACATCCGCCGCCTCGCGCGGAGCGAAGGGGCTGTTCAGCGCTGCCAGCGCGAGGACAGCAAGGAGTGAGCCGCTGGAAAGCAGCCGCAGGGACAGCGTGCGAGACACACGGCCTGACCGGTTTGCAGTTCTCATTTGACCCCCCCAAGTCACTGATCGGTGCGAATTTGACGGGAGAGTACGTCACATCGGGCTCCATGACCACCCCCGTGAGCCGGCTGGCCCCTGGGAGGGGGGCGTGGATCACTCCCGGGATGAATCCTGGCGCGGTTACACGATTGTTCGACGGGCTACGGCGCGCGCCCCGCAGGTGGTCCGATCCCGGCGGCGGCTTATATTGACTCGCACCGCCTGTAACCGCAGGGCGCAGCAGGACCGGTCAGGTGCCCAGGAAACCACGTACAAACGCAAGCCGAGGACCGTCCGGATCAGGTTCCATCCTGATCGCCGATGGCGACGCAGTGCTGCGCTCGAATCTGGCGCGGTCGCTGATGGCGGCCGGCTTCCACGTGCTCACCGCGACGGATGAAGCGAGCGCGCTCGCCTGTCTCGAGAGGGAGAACCCCGATCTCGCCGTGATCGATCTGGCGCTGCCCGGGAAGGGCGGCGCCGCCCTTTGCAGCCTCCTGCGCGAGAAGCCTGCCGGCCGGGACATCCCGGTACTCATATTGATGGAGTCGGTGAGCCCCGAAGCCCTCGAGCGCGCGTTCGAGTCGGGGGCGACCGACTTCGCGCCGCGCGGCACCGCGCCGGCGGAGCTGCGGCAGCGGATTCTGTTCCTGCAGCGTCCGGGCACGAGACTGGCCGACTTGCGCGTGACCGAAGCGCGCCTGGCGACCGTGGAGCGCACCGCCCGCCTTGGGTGCTGGGAGTACGACGCGGCGCGGGGCGGGTTCACCCTCAGCGGTCAGGCGGCGCTGGTGCTCGGCCTGCCGGGTGTGCAGGGCAGCGTCTCGCTCGAAGCCATCATGGCGCACGTGCACACCGAGAGTCGCGACGAGGTCGCTGTCGCGTTCGAGCGCGCGATCCACGAGGGCGAGTCATTTTCACTCGACTATCGCGTTGCCGCCGCCGACCAGACGGAGAAGTTCCTGCACGCGCACGCGCTGGTCGCGCAGGGGAGCGAGCCGGGCGCGTTCCGGCTCCTGGGAACATTTCAGGACGTCACCGAGCGGATGGCGGCGGAGAAGCGCATCCGCTACCTGGCATTCTTCGACAGCCTGACGGGACTCCCCAACCGGATTCAGTTCCGGCTGCAACTCAAGACCGCCCTCGACCTGGCGAAGCGCAGGAGCGGACTGGTCGGTGTGCTGTTTCTTGACCTCGACCACTTCAAGAAGATCAACGACTCCGTCGGCCACGAGGCCGGCGACCTGCTGCTGAAGGTCGTCGCGGAGCGGCTGCGCGAGGCGGTGCGCAACACGGACACCGTGGCGCGAGATGCCCCGCCGGCGCCCGAAGGCGTGGTGGCGCGTCTCGGCGGCGACGAGTTCATCCTCGCGGTGAGCGACCTGGTGCGTCCGGGCGACGCGGCGCGCATCGCGCTGCGCGTGCTGGATCTGCTCAAGCAGCCCTTCGTCATCGCCGGCAAGGAGATGTCGGTCTCCGCCAGCATCGGGATCAGCACGTATCCCGGGGACGGCCTGGGCGTGGATGAGCTGCTGAAGAATGCCGACCGGGCGCTGTATCACGCGAAGGACTCCGGCCGGAACAACTTCCAGTTCTTCAGCCCGGCGATGAACACCACGGCTCTCGAGCGGTTGTCGCTCGAGCTCTCCCTGCGGCAGGCGCTGGACCAGGGGCAGTTCATGCTGCACTACCAGCCCCAGGTCAACCCGCGCGACGGCGGCATCGTGGGCGCCGAGGCGCTGCTCCGCTGGAATCACCCGAATCTCGGCGTCATGCCGCCCGCGCAGTTCATTCCGGTGAGCGAGGAGATCGGGCTCATTCGCGGCATCGGCGAGTGGGTGATGCGCGAAGGGGCCCGGCAGGCCCGCGAGTGGCGCGACCAGGGCCTGGGCGCGCCGCGCATCGCCATCAACGTCTCGGCGATCCAGTTCAAGAGCGTGGACTTCGCCGCACAGCTCATCGAGATCGTGAAGGCGAACGGCCTGCTGCCCGACCAGATCGAGCTCGAGCTGACCGAGCGGCTCCTGGTGGAGCCGGACAGCCAGGCTGTGGAGAGTCTGCGCACGCTGAAGGAGCGGGGCTTCAGGCTCTCCCTCGACGACTTCGGCACCGGTTACTCGTCGCTCGCCTATCTGAAGCGGTTCTCCATCGACTGTCTGAAGATCGACCGCTCGTTCGTGCAGGGCATCGAGCACAATCCCAACGACCGCGCGATCGTCTCGGCGATCCTGGCGCTTGCTTCGGGGCTGGGCATCGAGACGGTGGCCGAGGGGGTCGAAAGCGCCTATCAGCGGGACTTCCTGCTGGAGCACGACTGCGACGTGATGCAGGGGTTCCTCTTCGGCCGCCCGCTCTCGGCCCGCGACTTCGAGGACCTGCTGAAGCGCTCGCACCCGACAGCCCGCACTCCCATTTCGCGGCTGGAAGACTCAGAGGACGAGGCGCCGGCCGAAGTCGAGGAGCCCGTTCCGGTGTGACTTCGACGCGACCCTCCGAAATCCGGAGTTTTCGTCGCACCGAGGTGATCACCCTGGTTTCAGCTGCGCCGTCGAATCCTGGAACTTATTGCAGTCGATTTCGGGCACCCCGATTGCAGCAGCTTCCGATTGATGTCCCCCGGTTTGAAAATAATGGCAGTACTGGCTGCGGCCGGTGTCGTTGCTGCCGTGCCTGCAGCAGCGCCCCCCGTCCTGTCCAGCCCGCCGGTCTGCACCGGGATCTCCGACGTCTCGGACTTCGACGGCACCGCCGCAACCGACCTCGACGGTTCACTGGAAACCGTCCGCATTGCGAGCGGCCTGACCCGGCCGCTTCTCGTGACGTCGCCCCCCGGCGACACGGCCCGGCTGTTCATCGTGCAGCAGGATGGAGCGATCCTCCTGCGCAAGAACGGGGTACTCCCGGGCACCGCGTTCCTGGACATCAGCGCGCTGACCCGCTCGCCGGGCGATCCGCCCCCGAACACCGGCGGCAACGAAGAAGGGCTGCTCGGCCTCGCCTTCCACCCGAATTACGCCTCGAACGGCTGGTTTTTCATCTACCACACCGACACGACGGGCAACCAGAACCAGGTCGCACGCTACACGCGCATCGCCGGAAACCCCGACATCGCCGACCCGGCCAGCCGCGTGGACGTGATTCAGTTCGCCCACCCGACGAACAACAACCACTACGGGGGGTGCATGGTCTTCGGACCATCCGACGGCCTGCTCTACATCGGCACCGGGGATTGCGGAGCCTCGTGCGACCTGCCGGGCAACGCCCAGAGCACGGCCTCGAATCTCGGCAAGTTGCTGCGCATCGACGTGACCTCGCTGCCATATCAGATTCCGTCCGGCAATCCGTTCGCGGCGGGCGGTGGCAACCCCGAAATCTGGCTGATGGGTCTGCGCAATCCCTGGCGGTTCACATTCGACGCCGTCACGGGGAACACCTGGATCGCCGACGTCGGCCAGGATGTCCGTGAAGAGGTGGACTGCGTGCCGCCCGCTTCCGGCGGCTCGAACCTCGGTTGGGACCGCTACGAAGGCTCCGTCTGCCCGAATTCGTCCTGCGGCAACCAGGGCTCCTGCACGATCGCGTCGAACATTCTGCCGGTGCAGCAGTACACGCACGCCGGCACCGGAGGCTGCTCGGTCACGGGCGGGCCGGTGTATCGCGGATGCCGGATGTCGGATCTGGCCGGGACCTACTTCTATTCGGACTGGTGCGCGGCCTTCCTTCGCTCGTTCCGAGGCGGTGGAGCCTGCGCGGTGACGGCAGGATTCCTCACGCGGACCACCGACCTGGCGCCCGGCGGCGGCCTTTCGATCAACAGCGTGACCTCGTTCGGCGAGGACGCGCGCGGCGAGGTCTACATCGTGGATCAGGGGGGCGAGGTCTTCAAGATCGTCCCTGCGCTGCGGCTCGCGGAATCGTCGGGGCGCGGCGCCGCGCCCATGCTTCTGCCCGATGGCGGCACCTGGTCCTGGGAAGACGTGGCCGCCACGGACGAGCGAACGATTTCGACCTACCGCGTGTATCGCGCGCTCTCGCCGACGGTGGTCTTTTCGTGCGCGCACCAGGGGGCGGCGTCCACGTGGCCGGGCGGCGATCCCGCTGTGCCCGCGACGGGCACCGCGTATTTCTATCTGGCGACGGCGCGCAACGCCGTGGGCGAAGAGACGCGCGGCGGCTTCGGCAGCAACGGCACGCCCCGCAACATCAACACCGCCTCCGCCTGCCCCTAGGCCCCCGCTCGACGGGAGGCGTAGTGGTCGGCCCCCAGGAAGTGCAGGGACACGTACGGCTGGTCCCCCACCACCCATGAGTCGTGCGGCACAGCGGGGATATGGAACAACTCGCCGGCGCGCAGCGCGATGACGCGGCCGTCCTCGAAGACCGCCGTCGCGGTTCCGCTGACGACCAGGCCCACGTGCTCGACGTTGCAGCGGGTTGCGCCGGTGCCGGGGCCGACATCCACGGACCACTTCCACCCGGGCTGGTAGGTCGCGCGGCCGATGGTGAGGCCGCCCAGGCGCACGATCTCGAAGCGGCCCTTCTCGAACACACGCACCTCGTCGGGCTTTTCGAACCGCTTCAGGATGACGTCCGCGTTCACGGGGTTCGCCTCTCAGGAGCCGGAAGGGGAAGCGGACGCGCCGGCGGAGGGCTTGCTGCCTTCGTCCTTGCGCCACTGCTGGATGTGCCCCCAGAACATCTCGGTGAACTGGTCCACCTCGTGCGCGGGGAACAACGCCTTCACCTTCTGCTGCACGGCATCGCGCGCCACCGGGGATCCGAAGAACTCCCAGGCGATCTCGTCGAGGCGCGCCAGGTGCTTCGCGCAGAACTCCTCGAAGCGGGCCGCTTCCATCCGGTCGCGCGTGATGGCGGCGTAGCGGCGCAGCTTTTCTCGATACGGCGCGTCCGTCCCCGCGATCTCGAAATACGGCGCCCAGTCGAGGCAGGGCTGCATGCGCTTGCCCGTCGCCGCCACGAAGACGCTCCACCGGATGTTCGACAGCACGATCCACGGAAAGTGGTAGTGCAGCGACGTCACCTGCGAGTCGGGACAGGGGTTGGCGAAGTCGATCGGGTAGAACACGCCGTCGCGGCGCAGCGTCTCGCACGAGTTGAAATCCCACCCGAAGAACCCGTTGATCGTCAGCGTCATGTCGGCGAGCAGCGACTGCTCCTCGGCTGTCACGAACCCGCGGTCGGTACGATAGCGCGCGTGAAGGGGCTGGCCCGGGTCGTATTTCACGACGCGCGTCTGCGGCCCGAGACCGATGCACCGCACGAACAGGTCGTGCGGCAGGATCGCCGCCTGAAGCTGCATGACCTTCTTGCCCGACTTGTCATAAGCATCGCGCAGCGCCGTGTCATCGTCGATCTTGCTTACGCCCACCCAGCCGCCGCCGTCGTACGGCTTCATGAACAGCGGATAGCCGATCTTCCTGCCGATGTCTCCCAGGTCGAACAGCTTCGCGTAGCGCTGCAGCGTCGGCTCGAGGTCGGCGTTCTCGTCGTACGACTTCGGCGGGATCATCCATGTCTCGGGGATCGGCAGGCCGAGCCGGATCATGGCGCAGTAGGTCGTCTGTTTTTCCATCGCCTGGACGGCCCACGGATTGTTGAACACGTAGAGGTCATCCATCACGATCGACTTTTTTATCCACTCGCGGCTCGTGTGATACCAGTGCGTGAGCCGGTCGATGACGATGTCGTACGGGCAGGGGGCGCGCAGGTCGAACGGCTCGATCGACACGCGCTTGATGTCGAACTTCACCGTGCTGCCGCCGATGGGAAGCGCCAGGTCCAGGCGCTTCATGATTTCTTCGTAGCAGATCGGCCAGCAGATATCCGCTCCCAGGGACAGCCCGATCCGCCGCGTTACCGTGCTCATGCGCGCCTCCAGGCCGCTATTCGTACACCATCCAGAGGGGGCCGGGGAAGAGCCACGAGAGCCCGTCGCGCATGCGGTCCCGCCAGTTCTCCCAGTTGTGCCCGTCGCGGGCCTCGACGTACTGCACCTGCATGCCGGTCGTCTGCAGCAGCGGCACCAGGGAGCGGTTTTCGTAGATCAGCGATTCGTAGGTGCCGCAAGTGACGAACAGCTTCTCGGACGGATGCCCGGGATTGCTGCGGAAGGCGTTGACGAATTCGACGACGGCGTCGAAGGCGGGGCCCCGCTTGTGCCGGCCGATGTCGGTGAACGCGAACGACCCCGACTGCAGGAACAGGCAGCCCCACGTGTCGGGGTAGCGCCACGCGGTCGACAGCGCGGCGACCGCGCCGAACGAGGCGCCAACGAGCCCGCGCCCCTCGGGCCGCCCGATCAGCGGGTAGCGCGTCTCGAGGTAGGGCAGCAGCTCCTCGGTCAGGAACTGCGCGTGCTGCGGATGGTCGGCGTATTCCACAAGCCGGCGCGGCGAGGAAGTGAACGCCACGACCAGGGGGGCGATTTCCATGCGGTGGATGAGATTGTCGAGGACCGTCTTGAGACTCGAGAAGCGCAGGTAGTCCTCGCCGTCGTGCGCGATGAGCAGCGGGTAGCGCCGCGACGGGCGGAACCGGGCCGGCAGATACACCTTGATGCGCCGCTCCGCGCGCAGCACGTCGGAGCCCATCACGAACTCGTCGAACGAGCCGGGGCGGGCCTCGGGGTCGGGCAGCGTCCAGTCGGGGGTCTGATAGTCGGCGCCGCGGGCGACCGAATTCTCGGAAAACGGGTCGCGCGCGTGGTGCGGGTTCAGGGGGTCGTTGATGAGGCGGTGCTCATCGCCGTTCACCACCTCGAACTTGTATTCGAGGCGCGATTTCTCGGGGATGTCGACGATCAGATACCAGAGGTCGGTACCGCGCAGACGATTGAAGGGCTGCGACGACGGCAGGCCGTAGATCCAGTGCTGCAGGAGCACCGAGTCGGCCAGGCCGCGATACACGAAGGTGATGGACGGCCCCTCGACGATCGGGAACTCGTGGCGCGCCATGAAAGCGTCGATCTCGGCGGGAGTGAGCCCCCCGAGCGCGCTGCGCTGCGCGGCGGCTTCCAGCTCGCGGATGGCCAGTCGGCGGGCGGCGGCGCTCACGGCCTCCCCCGGGTGCGCGTGCCGCCTGCGGCGCCAGGAGCGGGGGCCATTTCTACGACGGTCCCCTCGCCGGTGAGCATGCTGGTGGCGGGGCCGGGGCGCAGCGAGCGGCCGTTCCAGTCGAGACGCGAAGCCTTGTCGAGCACGACGCTGGCCGCCGGAGCGAACCGGCGGGCGAACAGGCCGACATGGGTCTCGTGCTCGAGCTTGAGCCGGGTGCGCGCGTGGGGCAGCGCGACGACGCCGGGAATGAGGCCCAGACCGGGAGCCAGGATCTCGGGCGCGCCGGCTCCCTGCGGCGGCGAGTCGTGGAAGAGCACGATGCGCTCGGTCAGCGCCATCGCCCCCGCAGACCACGCGATCACCGGCTTGCCGGCGATCAGCTCCGCGACGCCGAAGAGCTGAAGGCGGTTGAGCAGAACGGCCACGTGCCCGCCCGCGATGGTGAGGCCCGCGCAGGGTTCCAGAAGGCGGGCGAGCTCGTCGCGGTGGCGGGCAACCGATACCCGCTGGTGCGGGCGCCACTGCTCGTCGAAGCGGGCCTGGATCTCCCGCACGCGCGCGGTGTGGTGGTCGTCCAGCGCGCGCAGTCCTGCGATCGCGTCTTCCTGCTCGGGGCTCTTCACGGTGGAGTCGGCTTCGGCGGTGAACATCCGGCGCGCCGCTTCGCGGGCATGGCTCAGGCGCACGCGGTAGAGCCCTTGAAGCTCCTGCAGGGCTTCCTGCTTCAAGTGATGCGCGGCTCCTAGCTCGCGGTCGCGCGCGAAGACCTCGTCTCCGCGCCTGTGCAGCAGCAGGTTGATCCCGCGCGCGTCCAGGTGGTCGCGCAGCTCCGCGTCGTCGTCCTCGCGCTCCTGCCAGCCAGCCGTGACCGTCGCCAGCTCGCCCGTGATGCCGAGGCTCTTCACCGTCGCCGCAAGCGTCGGGTCGAATCGCTGCGGACCCAGAAACACGACGGGGGGGCCGGCGCTCGACCCGCGACGGGTGCCGGTGCGCGTGCCGGAGGCGGATCGGGCGGGCGGTGTCATCTGTCGGGTGTCGGGTCGGCCGTGCGGGAACCGCAGATTGCGGGAGAGGGCGGGGGCCGGTCAAGCGAGAGCGGCCGGCGTGCTGCCCATATACTCCCACCAGGGACGGCACCGGGGGTAGATCACGACAGGATCAGCAGGAGACCGTCATGGTGCTTGCTGAATTCTCCCTGTACGAGGAGTTCCGCCCGCAGATTCCGCGCGGAACGAAGGGCTGGGGCGCGACAGGCAGTCTGAGCGTCGCCAGAATCCGCGCGCGCGCCGGGAAGACCTGACTCGGTTCGCCGGCGGAACCGCTGGCGGCGCAGGGAGCGCGGTGGTTCTCTGCTAGCCTCGCGCACTCGCGGCGCCGCCGAACGGCGCCCATTCACTCAGAGGAGGGGACCGCACATGCGCAACACACGAAGCCTTGCTCTCATAGCCGTCCTGGTGATCGCGGCAGGCGCGCCGTTCACGCACGCACAGACGCCCGCTCCGTCGGGCGAGCCGGGCACCGCCGTGGTTTCGATCTACCGGGTGGCTCCAGGCAAGCACCTCGATTTCCTGAAGTGGCAGGCGGCCCGCGAGGCGATCGACAAGGCGGCCGGCGTCGCGCCGACGCAGTGGTACGTCCACACAGACGGGGATTCGTGGGACTACGTGTCGATCGGTCCCGAGACGACCAAGGAGCAGGACGACAAGGTCGAGGCCATGATGAAGCAGAAAGGTCTGAAGACGGGACTCGCGGGCGGACTCGAGTTCCGCCAGTACGTCTCGTCGCACACCGACACGTTCGCGCGCGGGCCGATGACGGCCGCGCAGATCGTGGCGATGGCAGAGAAGTAGTCGCGCGGCCCGCACTGCGCTCGGAATCGCCTAAGCGATTGGCGACGCGGTGCAAGAGTGGTGGAGCGGCCTGTTCGGCCGCCTGGACGGGCCCCTCCACATTCGAATGATCATGCAGCCCGCTGTGGCTGCCATCCTTGCGATCCGCGCCGGGCTGAAGGATGCGCGCACCGGTCAGCCGCCGTTCCTGTGGACCGTTCTCACCGATGCGAAAAGACGGCGCGCCCTGCTGGGCAGGGGTGGATGGACATCGGCAAGGTCTTCGTCCTCGCGCTGGCCTTCGATGCGGTCTACCAGTTCGTCGTGTACCGAAGCATCACGGCGCTGGACCTGCTGCTAACGGCCGCGCTTCTCGCCCTGGTCCCGTACGTCGTCCTGCGCGGTCTGGTCACACATCTCGCTCGCCGCCGCTGACCGCCGCGGGCTCGCTCACATGCCTTCGGGCCAGCGCCGCGTCGCCTCGAGCGACTCGCCCGTTTCGAGCAGGCTCTTCAGGCTCGACAAGATCATCGGCCAGCCTTCGGCTACCGCCTTGATGAATTTCGAGTCCGGCCTGTCCATGGTGTGCTTCACGGCCAGCCGGACCATGTCACCCTGCTGCTCCAGTTCGTACACGGCGCGCGAGTAGCCCTCGTCACGCAGCGCGGCCTGAAGCTCGTTGCGCCACGAAATCACCATCCGGCGCTCGGGCTCTATCTCGACGATCCTTCCGCTGTCCGCGGTGCGGCCGTCGGGGACCACGATGCGCCACGCGGCTCCCGGCTTCCACTCGCAGTCCTGCCAGGTATCCGCCCAGTACCTGCGCGTCTGCTCGGGGTCGATCAGCGCCCGCCACACCTTCGCCGTGGTCGACCGGATGTAGAGGACGTACCCAAAATGAGAACCAGCCATGGCCATCTCCTCTCGCCTCCCCTTCGGACTCGCGGTATCTTAGGCCCACTCTTCGACCGTACGCAGGGGGGGCACGTCACATCAAGACCCGCCGCATCGCCGCGTCCTACTGGCCGCCTTCCTGCCGGTGCGCGGGGCCGGCGCCGTCACGATCACCCGGCCTTACAGCTTTACCGCAACCACCGGCAACCGGCCCGAGGCGCCGCTCCTTCAGGCCTCCGACGGCAACTTCCATGGCACCACTATGGCACCACGTCGTTCGGCGGTGATGACGGCACCGGGTGCGTCAATACGTGCGGCGGCACCGTATTCAAGCTGACTCCGCAGGGCGTCTACACGCGCCTGTACACCTTTGCATGGGGAGCGCCGCCGCACCCTGGGCGAACGGCCGGACGCCGCTGGGCGGTCTCGTCGAGGGGCCCGACGGCTATCTCTATGGAGCCACGAACACTGGCGGATTGTATGGCCGCGCCTCCAGCGGCGCCGAGCGCCCCGAAGCGATTGGTCTCCCCGGCTGCGAGCAGGCGCAGGACCTCAGCGTCACCTGCCCCTGATCGTGCCTCGCGGGGCTATTCCTTCGACTTGGGCAGCGTAATGTCCCCCGAGAAGGTCACCTTGTTCTCATCGTCCTTTTTGCCGCCCTCGTCGCCGAGGGGCTTGCAGCCGAGCGGATACGCGTTTCCATCCTTCGCATAGTCGGACAGACACTCGCCCGTGCACTTGTCCGCGGCGCGGGACCAGGCGCACCGCTTGCCCTTCGTCTCGATCGTCAGCACCAGCACCGTCGCCGGGGCCAGCTCATCGACGGCAGTGCGAATCTCGTCCGGACCCGCCGTCTTGAACGTCTTCAATGCCTCAGCGACGTCAGTCTTCGGAGCAGGCGGAAGGATCTTCGCCGTGAGGATGTCCTTGATCGGGATGACGGAGGTCAGCAGGTCCGTGAGCTTCGATTCGCCCTCGCCCGAGCCTTCGGCGAGCGTCCCATCGGCATTGATCTTGAACGCAGTCTTGCCGGATCCGAACCAGGGAAGGGGACCGTTGATGTAGTACACCTGCGAATAGTCCACGTACGGCTCGTCGGCCACGACGTTCGAGACGACGGTCGGTGACGCGGGGTTCGCGTCGCAGGCTTGAAGCTGATTGAAGACCGATTCGACGTCGGATGCAGTCTTGCCTCGCTGGGTGTTTGCGGAATTCACTTCGTTGCGCAGTGCGGTGAGACTCCGGTCGGCGCAGTAGACGGTCTTCTTGAGGACGTACGACGACAGCGGCCTGCCCGTGGTTCCTCCCACCCTGCTCACTTGCAGCGAGACGTCAAGCCACGTCGTTTCCCACGTGGTCGTCTGCACGCGCCGCAGCGTCTTCACATAGAAAGGGACACCGCGCACGCGGTCGATGTCGTCGCCCTTCTGCTTCGACACCCAGATCGTTCTGCTGCACGCGACCGCAGACACCACGAGAAGCCCCAGCACGAGTCTTCTGAACATGACACACCCTCCCGCATCCCCGTCAGGCCCATCCCAACGGGCATACCAATACCGTGCAATGAAACGAGTGATTGGAATGACGATGGGAAGGACAGCGCCCGCCTGCGCGACCCCGAACCCCGCTCACGCCCCACCCCCGCCGCAACGCCGGCCGGCCCGCTCGGGGCCCCGGACTGCGCCCTTATCGCCCCCGCGCGCCGGCTTTGTCAAGAAGTAGTCCGCAGGCGTGCTTCGGGTTCTTGTCCACCCCGCCGGGGGCGTGGTACGGTCCCGGCACCCCGACGCACCGAAGCGCCCGGCCTGCGCGCAGGAGTCCGCCATGCTCAGGAAGATCCTCATCGGCGTCGCCGTTCTGATCGTCGCCCTCGTCGTTCTCGTCGCCATGCAGCCGAGCACGTACTCGGTCGCGCGGTCCACCACGATCTCGGCGCCGCCCGAAAAAGTGTTCGCGCAGGTCAACGACCTGGCGGCGTGGAAGGGCTGGTCGCCATTCGAGAAACTCGACCCCAACGCAAAGATGACAGTCTCGAGTCCGTCCGCCGGCGAGGGCGCCTCGATCTCGTGGAGCGGGAACTCCGAGGTCGGTGAAGGAACGATGACGATCATCGAGAGCCGCCCGAATGAGCTGGTCGAGCTCGAGCAGGTGTTCGTAAAGCCGCTGCCCGGCACCGCCCGCATGGCGCTCACGCTCGCCCCGGAGGCCGGCGGCACGCGCCTCACCTGGCGGCTCACCGGCGAGAACACCTTCACCGGCAAGGCGATGTGTCTGCTCATGGACATGGAATCGGTCATCGGCCCGCATTTCGAGCAGGGACTCGCCAGCATCAAGACGATCGCGGAAGGACAGGGTGCGTGACGTTCCGGCTGCGATTTCCCCCTCGCGAAGTCGCGCGGTGGGCCGCCGGATACGACATCGGCGCGGACACCGTTCCCGAGGCGCTGGCGCCGCGCATCCGGCGGCGCGGCTGGCTGACGCGCGCCGAGTTCCTTGCGCTCGCGGACTGGAAGACTCCCCGCACCCGCAATCGATGCGCATCGAACTCGCCGGAGATGGTGCGCTCCGTCACCCGCATGGCCCTGACGACCACGGACGACCGGATTCGCATGAGTCTGCTGACCCTGCTTTCAGGGGTCGCATGGCCCACCGCCTCGGTCATCCTGCACTTCGCGGGCCGCGAGCCGTATCCGATACTGGATGTGCGGGCGCTCTGGTCCGTTTCGAGCCGCATGCCCCCGTCGGGTCCGTCGTACGAGTTCTGGAATTCCTACTGCGAATTCACGCGCGCGCTCGCGAGGCGGGCGCGTGTTTCCATGCGCACTCTCGACCGCGCCCTCTGGCAATACTCGAAACTCCACCAGCGCTGACACGGCGCACACTCGCGGAGACCCCCTGCCCGGCTACATAGACGCCTTCGTTCTGGCAGTGCCGAAGAAGAAGCTCGCGGCGTACAAGCGGGTCTCGCAGCGCTTCGGAAAGATCTGGCGCGAGCACGGCGCGCTCGACTACAACGAGTGCCTCGGCGACGATCTGAAGCACGCCAAGGTGCTGCCCTTTCCCCGCCTCACGAGACTGAAGCGCGGCGAGGTCGTCGTCTTCTCGTGGATTCTCTTTCGCTCGCGCGCTCACCGCGACCGGGTCAATGCCCGCGGCATGCGGGACCCCCGCACCGCGAAGCTGATGAGCATGTGCATGGTGATGGACCCGAAGCGGATGGCGTACGGCGGGTTCAAGGTCATGGTGAAGGTGTGAGCCGCGTCGCTCTCGCGTTCAATCACGCGATGATCTACACGAAGAACGTCGAGCGCGCGCTCGGGTTCTACCGCGACCTGCTGGGCTTCAAGGTCGTGGACATGTATCCGCGCGCCTACGCGCGGATGACGAGCCCCGCGGGCGGCACGACCATCGCGCTGCACTGCCTGGACCGCGGACAGCGGATGTTCCCGAAGACCGAAGGCATGCGCCTCTACTTCGAGGTGAAGGGGCTCGACGCGTTCTGCGCCGCGCTCCGCCGAAAGGGCGTGAAGTTCAGCCAGATGCCGAAGAACATGCCGTGGGGATGGAGGCATGCGTATCTGAACGACCCGGACGGCCATGAGGTCAGCCTGTACTGGGCGGGCCGCGCCCGCTTCCGAAAGACGGTGATGCGATGAAACGTCTGGTTCTTGCCGCCCTCCTGGGCGGGCTGGTGGTTTTCTTCTGGGGTGCGCTCGACCACATGGTGCTGCCGATCGGCCACATGGGGTTCCAGGCGCTGCCGAACGAGGCCGAAGTGCTGCCGCTGCTCGGCTCCTCCATTCCCGAGCCGGGGCTCTACTTCTTTCCGGGCATGGACCTGACGAAAACGATGACTCCGGATGAAGAAGCCGCCTGGACTGAGAAATACCGCACCGGACCGGCGGGGCTCGTGCTCTTTCATCCGCAGGGCGGGGAATTGATGACGGCCCGCAGCCTGTTCGCGCAGCTCGCGAGCAACGTCGCCGCGGCGGCGATCGCCGCCCTCGTCGCGGGGCTTCTGATGGCGGGCTACTGGCGGCGCGTCGGCATCATCGCGCTGCTCGGGCTGTTCGCGTGGCTGTCGCTCTCCGCCAGCGACTGGATCTGGTTCAGTTATCCGGCGCCGGTCGTGATCGCGGAGGCGATCGACGTGATCGTCGCGTGGTTCCTGGGCGGGCTCGTGATCGCGAAGATCGTGCCGCCTCAGGGGGGAGGCATCGCGGGCAGGGTGTAGTCGAAGTCGTAGGAGTGCTGGCCGCCCTCGCCGATCGTGATCTTCATCTGGCCCGTGATGCCGGTGAGGCCGCCGGTGCCGGAATCGGGCACGACGGTGATCGAAAGCGATTGCACGCCGCGCGACATCGTGCCGTTGTGCTGCAGCATGAAGGTGCCGATGCGGCCCATCAGGGTGCCGGACACCCGCTCGATGGCGACGTAGCCGGCGGACCCGCTCGTGGCCGTCATCGCGGTGAGCATCTCGCCCTTGCCGGTGCCCTGAAGCTCGCCGAAATATTTCTTGTCGACACTCATGCGCCCCGGCAGGGAGTTCGAATCGCTTTCGGCGCCCGGCGCCGTCTGGGCGCTGAGCTTCACTTCGAACGGTCCGCTCGCGTGGCCCGCAACCGTCGCGTCCTGGTTCTTCTCTTCGGACGCCGCGAGCACGCCGCTTGCGAAGAGCGCGAGGGCCGCAAGAACCACCGGGAGCCTGCCGAGCCTTCTCAGCATGACTGAAAGGCTACCACTGCCCGGACTGACGGCGCGTGCCGCTGTGCTAACCTGCCCCCGTGCGTGGACAGCCGATCCTGCGTGCACTGATTCTGGCGCTCGGGATGGCCGCCGCGGGCTGGCTCGTCGGGCGGGGCTTCATTCAGGGCCGCATGGGCGACCGCTACGTGACGGTGCGCGGAATCTCGGAGCGGGACGTTCAGGCGAATCTCGCGCTATGGCCGCTGCGCGTCGTCGCCGCGGACAACGACCTGCGTCAGGCGCAACTGCGCCTCTCCGACAACCTCGCCAAGGTGAAAGTCTTCCTGGGGGCGCACGGCATCGATCCGGCCGGCACCTCGCTGCAGCGCCTCGAGGTCACCGACGCCTTCGCGAACCCGTATCAGGACGCGTCGCGCGTGGCCGCCCGCTACATCGTGGAGCAGACCCTGATGGTGCGCTCGGAGCAGCCGAAGACGGTGCTCGATGCGAGTCAGAGTCTCGGGGAGCTGCTGGCGATCGGGGTCGTCGTGAACACCTCCGGCGAAACCGGGTCGAGCGGGCCGACCTTTCTCTTCACGAATCTCAACAAGTACAAGCCCGACATGATCGCCGAGGCGACGGCGCGGGCCCGCGAGGGCGCCGGGAAGTTCGCCGAGGACTCCGGCAGCGCTCTGGGCGGCATGCGCCATGCGAGCCAGGGGCTGTTCGAGATCCTGCCGCGCGATCAGGCGCCCGGGATCATGCAGGAGAGCCGGATCGACAAGACTCTGCGTGTCGTGACGACGATCGACTACTTCCTGGTGGACTGAAGGCGCCGCGAATGGGCGAGGAACGCTCCGGCTGCCGCACGGTTCTCATGATCGGATGCGGCGTCATCCTGGCGATCGGCGCCCTGGGCCTCACGGTGCTCGCGCTCAACTACAGCAAGATCAAGGCCGGCTATGAGATGGCGGCGACCTCCTTCGCCGGGATGGAGGACGTGCGCAAGGCGCTCCAGGCGCGCTACGCGGCTGCGGAAGTCAGCACGACCATGAAGCGCCAGACCGGCACTGAGGGCTGGACCCTGGCGATCACCCTCGTGGATCCGACGTTCCCCGGCGGCCTCGACACGGCGAGTCTCGAAGAACGCGGCAAGGACATCGCCGTCACGGCGCGCGGGGCGCTGAAGGATCCGGCCGCCTACGCGCACTACGACATTCAGCTCGTCCGCCACGCCGATGACGCCGACCGCTCCACGATCACGACCGGCATCGAGGTGGACGCGAAGGATCTTCCACCGCCCTCCGCGCTGCCGCCGGCGAATCCCGCATGATCCAGCGGGCGGCGGCGCTCCTCGTTCCTGCGGGCTTCTTCGTCGTGGGCCTGTGCATCGCGGCCTGCATCGGCGGCATCGACAGAGTTCCCGAGGCCACGCTGGCGAACACCTACTGGAAGCTGATCGATCTGGACGACCGCGTCCTCGTCGAGGCCGACTGGCCGCCGCCGCCGCATCTCACCTTCTCGGGAGATCTGGCTCAGGTCAGCGGGGCCGGCGGCTGCAATCGTCTCTCCGGCGCCTGCACGGTGAAGGACACGGCGCTCACGTTCCAGCCCATGGCCATGACGAAAATGGCGTGCGCCCGGGGCATGGAGACGGAGCAGGCCTTCTCCGCCGCCCTCGAAAGGACCAGGCGCTGGCGCATCGTGAACAACGTGCTCGAGCTCTCCGACGAATCGGGCAGCATCCTCGCCCGCCTGGCCGCCGTCGCCCCCAGCACATGAGCGCGTCGCGGATGCCGGCGCTTTTCCTGGGTCACGGCAATCCGATGAATGCGATCGAGTCCAACTCGTGGACCGAAACCTGGCGCGCGCTGGGCGCCGGTTTGCCGCGGCCGCGCGCGATCCTCGCGGTGTCCGCGCACTGGTATCTCCCGGGCACGCGAGTCACGGCGCAACAACAGCCCCCGACGATGCACGACTTCGGCGGCTTCCCGCGCGCGCTCTACGAAGTCGCATACCCGGCGCCGGGCTCGCCGCAGCTCGCCGGGCAGGTTCGCGACCTGCTCGCGCCGGTGAACGTATTTCTCGACACCGACTGGGGTCTCGACCACGGCGTCTGGTCGTTGCTGGTGCACGTCTATCCCGTCGCGGACATTCCCGTGGTGCAGCTCGCCATCGACGAAACGCTGGCCGACGAGGAGCACTTCGACCTCGCGCAGGGCCTCCGCGCGCTGCGCGACGACGGCGTGCTGATCCTGGGCTCGGGCAACGTCGTGCACAACCTGCACACGTACGCCTGGGGCCGCAAAGAAACCGAGCCGTACGACTGGGCCGCGCGGTTCGAGACGCGGCTGCGCTCGCTCATCGATTCGGACGATCTGGCCGAGGTCGCGGCTCGCGACGACATGGGCCCCGACGCGGCCCTCGCGGCGCCGACGCCCGAGCACTTCCTGCCGCTGCTGTACGTGCTGGCGCAGAAGCTCCCCGACGAGCCGGTGACCTATCCGGTCACCGGCTTCGACGGGGGTTCTGTCTCGATGCTGGGTGTGCGCGTCGGCTGAGCCGGCGCGACCGACCTGCGAGCCCGCGGTGCCTACCAGCCGGCAGCGGTGCCGGGCCAGAGCATCTTGAAGATGAGTCCGGTCGCCAGGCAGTACACCAGGGCGTCGATGAGCGCCCGCAGCACGTTGGGAGCCGGCGTCGCCTTCCAGATGTAGTCGATCAGATAACCCATCCCGTAGATGCAGAACGCGACCGAAGACGTCACGCGCAGGATGAGCATCGGGTCGCTTGCCGTGTTCAGCGTGATGCGCGCCACATACGCGGTGAAGAAGCTGGCGATGAAGCAGAAGACGAACCAGAGGCCCAGATACTTGCCCATGTTCGGTGTGCCGTTGGGCGAGATCGCGATCATCGCGACCGGTCCCTCGGTCCACTTCTTCATCAACTCGGGCGACTTCATGTCCTTCATTTCTTTGCAATAGGGCACGCAGTAGGCTCCCGGCGCCGGAGTCCCCCGCCGGATTGCGTCACGCACCTCGTCTTCGTTCCGCAGCCCCTTGTAATCGGCCTTGTGATGTCCGATGACCATGTGGAAGATCGAGCTCAGGATGAACACCGCCACCGTCGAGACGAGCACCGGGAGCCAGAGAGATCCAAACGGCATCGCGCACCTCCATCAGGTTGGCCCGGAAAGCCGGGCACGTCACGCGATCCTACACCTCTGCCTGCCCTGAGCGAGCAAAGCGAGTCGAAGGGAAGTAAGGTAAGGGGTATGCCGGTCCCGGAAGGACTTCTTCGGAATCTGGGCGACACAGCCCGCTGGGTCGCTTCGATGCGCGCGCGCGAAACGGCCCGTCCCGACGCGCTGTTCCGCGATCCGCTGGCGGCGCGGCTCGCCGGCGACGCCGGAGCCGCGCTCGCGGCCGCGCTGAGTCCGGGGCGGAAGAATGACTGGCCCTTTACGATCCGCACCCTTCTGTTCGACGAGTGCCTGAAGCGCGAGCTCGCGGCGGGGGCCGATCTCGTCATCAACCTCGCGGCAGGTCTCGATGCGCGGCCGTATCGTATGGCGCTGCCGCCGTCGTTGCTCTGGGTCGAGATCGACATGCCGGCGCTCATCGCCGCCAAGGCCGAGGCGCTGCGCGACGAGCGCCCCGCATGCTCCCTCGAGCGCGTGGGCCTCGACCTTGCCGACACCGCCGCGCGCCGCGAGCTGCTCACGGCCCTGGCGGCGCGCGGCCGGCGGGCCGTCATCATGACCGAGGGCCTCATCATCTATCTGACACGCGAGCAGGTGGGCTCCCTGGGCGAGGACCTCGCCGCCCACACGTCCTTCCATACCTGGATCACCGACCTGGCCTCGCCCGGTCTTCTGCCCCGCCTTCAAAAGACGATCGGACAGCACCTGGCGAACGCCGGCATGCCCCTGCGCTTCGCGCCCGAGGAGGGGACGGCGTTCTTTCGTCCTCACGGCTGGGGGCGCGTTTCGATGCACTCGCTGTTCAAGGAAGCGGGCCGGCGCGGGCGGCTCCCATGGATGTTCCGCCCGTTCTCCTGGCTTCCCGATCCGCCCGACCCGGCGGGCCGCCGACCATGGGGCGGCGTGATCGTGCTGCACCGCGCCGGGCGCGGCTGAAGGCGTCGCCATGAGCCGCCCCGCGTCGGCGTCGTGGCGGGCGATCCTCCGAGAGGCATCGGCCCGCCTGCGAGAGGGTTATCCGTACGGCGACCCCATGTACGCCGGGCAGATGCAGAAGCCGCCGCACCCCATAGCGCGCCTCGCGTATGCGCTGGCCATGCGCGTGAACCCGAACAATCACTCCCTCGACGGCGGCCGCGCCTCCTCCGCGATGGAAAAGGAAGCGGTCGCTTCGATCGCCGCGATGCTCGGGCTGGAGCGTGCCCTCGGCCACCTGACCGGCGGCGGCACCCTTGCGAATCTCGAAGCGCTCTGGATCGCGCGCGAGCTGAAGCCCGGCCTCGCCGTCGCCGCCTCGCGGCAGGCGCACTACACGCACACGCGCCTGTCCGCGGTGCTGGGCATGCCATTTCGCGGCATCGCCGCCGACGCCCGCGGGCGCATGGACCTTGCGGCCCTCGCCGCGGCGCTCGAAGCCGGCGGCATCGGCACCGTCGTCGCGACGCTGGGCACGACCCCCGCCGGCGCGGTGGATCCGCTTCCCGGGATCGCCGAACTGTGCCGGCGGCACGGGGCCCGCCTGCACGTGGACGCGGCATACGGAGGCTACTTCACGCTCGCGGGAAATCTCGGCGCCGAAGCGCGCCGCGCGTTCGATACGATCCCTCTTGCGGACTCGGTCGTCATCGACCCGCACAAGCACGGCCTGCAGCCTTACGGCTGCGGCTGCATCGTCTTCGCGGATCCGGCGGTCGGCCGCTTCTACAAGCACGACTCGCCCTACACGTATTTCTCCTCGAGCGATCTGCACCTGGGCGAGATCTCGCTCGAATGCTCGCGCCCCGGCGCCGCCGCCGTCGCCCTGTGGGCGACGATGCGACTCCTCCCCCTCGTGCGCGGCGGCTCGTTCGCAGAAGGCCTCGAGTCGGGGCGCGAAGCGGCCCTGGCGCTGCACGCCGCCGTCGCCGCCGACCCGCGCTTCGTGCCCCTCTTTCCGCCGGAGCTCGACATCGTCGTCTGGGCGGCGCGAGCGCCGTCGGCTTCGGCGTCCTCCGCGCTCGCCCGCCGCATTTTCGAGGCTGCGGCCGGGCGCGGACTGCACCTTGCGCTCGCGGCCTTCCCGCGCGAGATGGCCGAGCCGGCCGAGCCGGTGCAGACCTGGGACGAGCCGGAGCTGCTGTGCCTGCGCTCGTGCCTCATGAAGCCCGAGCACCGGGCCGCAATCCCCGAAATCGTCTCGCGGCTGGACGCGGCCGCCGCCGACTGCCGATAACCCGCCGGCGATGTAAAATACTCCATAAAGATGGGTGTTCAGCAGATTCAGGGGCGGCTCGGCGGTGAGGAGCATCGGGTCTTCATGCGGAAGATCCTGGCCGACCTCCGCGCGCTCGAGCAGATGCTCGAGGAAGGGGCCTTCCCGCACGACGACGTCCGCCGCATGGGCGCCGAGCAGGAGATGTTCATCATCGACGGCGCCGGCCGCCCGGCCCCGCTGGCGATGGACATCATCAAGGCCCTGAACGATTCGCATTTCACCACCGAGCTGGGTCTCTTCAACCTCGAGCTGAACACCGATCCGTTCGTGTACGGCGGCGACTGCCTGCGGCGGATGGAAGAGCAGCTCGACCTCTATGTCGGCAAGGCCCGCGAGGCGGCGGCCCGCCTCGGCGCGGAGATCGTGCTCGTCGGCATCCTGCCGTCGATCCGCAAGTCGGACCTGGGTCTCGACAACATGGTTCCGATCCCGCGCTACGCCGCCCTCAACAAGGCGATGACCGAGCTGCGCGGCGGGCCGTACGAATTCCGCATCAAGGGCGTGGACGAGCTGATTGTCAAGCACGACAACGTCATGCTCGAGGCGTGCAACACCTCGTTCCAGGTGCACTTCCAGGTGCGCCCCGACGAGTTCGCCCGTTTCTATAACGTCGTGCAGGCCGCCGCCGCGCCGCTGCTCGCCGCCGCCACGAACTCGCCGCTGCTCTTCGGCAACCGCCTCTGGCGCGAGACTCGCATCGCCCTGTTCGAGCAGTCGGTGGATACGCGCGGCGCCAGCGACGACCACCACGTGCGCGAAAAGCCCTCGCGCGTCTCGTTCGGGCGGCAGTGGGTCGATCACTCCGTCACCGAGATGTACAAAGAAGACATCTCGCGCTTCCGCGCCCTGATCGGCGTCGAGACCGACGAGGATCCGTTCGAGCTCCTGCGCGCCGGCAAGGCGCCCGAGCTGAAGGCCCTGCGTCTGCACAACGGCACGGTGTATCGCTGGAACCGCGGCTGCTACGGCATCACCGAGGGCAAGCCGCACCTGCGCATCGAGAACCGCATCCTGCCCTCCGGGCCCTCGATCCTCGACGAGGTGGCGAACGCGGCTTTCTGGTTCGGCCTGATCTCGTCCCTGGTCGAACAGTACGAAGACATCCGCAAGGTCATCACCTTCGAGGACGCCGCCGCGAATCTGCAGGCCGCGGGCCGCCACGGCCTCGCCGCGCAGTTCCACTGGATCGGCGGGCGCACGGTGCCGGCGCAGGACCTGCTACGCAACGAGTTGATCCCGCTGGCCCGCGAGGGTCTGCGGAAGGGGAAGATCGAAAGCGCAGACATCGCCCGCTACATGGGCGTGATCGAGGCGCGCGTGACCAGCGGGCGCACCGGCTCGCAGTGGCTGCTGCAGTCCTATGCGGCCATGAAGGAGCACGGCACACCCGGCGAGCGGCTGGGAGCCCTCACCATGGCCGCCGTCGCGCGCCAGAAGGAAGGGCGCGCCGTCCACGATTGGCCGCTCGCCGGCATCGACGAGGCCGGAGGATGGAAGCATCACTACCTGCGCGTCGAGCAGTTCATGCTGACCGACCTGTTCACCGTGCAGGAAGACGAGCCGGTGGACCTGGTGGCCAATCTCATGGACTGGGGGCGGATCCGCCACGTGCCGGTCGAAGACCCGCAGCACAATCTGATCGGCCTCGTGTCGTATCGTTCCGTACTGCGCCTGCTCGCGCGCGGTATGAACGAGGCGCACCGCGCGCCGGTTCCCGTCTCCGCCGTCATGAAGCGCAACCTCATCACCGTCACGCCCGAGACCTCGACGATCGAGGCGATTCAGCTCATGCGCAAGCACAAGATCGCCTGCCTGCCAGTGGTCCGCGGCACCCGTCTCGTTGGCGTCGTCACCGAGGACGAGTTCATGAGCATCGCGGGGGAGCTGCTCCAGCAGAAGCTCAGCGAGTGACGGATCGGATGACCGAAAGCCACCCTCAGGCGGCCCTCGCCGCCCGCGTCGCCGGCCGCTGGGGCGGGGAAGCGCCCGGCCCGGTGTTCGTGGTCGTGTGCGGCATCCACGGCAACGAGCCGGCAGGTCCCGCCGCCGCGGAGCGCGTGCTCTCCGAGCTGCAACGCCGCAGCGTGCGGATGAAGGGCGAGCTGATCGCGATTCGCGGCAATCTGACGGCGCTCGCCGAAAAGGCGCGCTACGTCGTGAAGGACTTGAACCGGCAGTGGACCGTCGACCGCGCACGCGCGGTGCTCGAAGCCGACAATCCCGACGGGCTCGCCGCGGAAGACCGCGAGCAATGGGAGATGTGGCAGCACCTGGGCCCGGCGCTCGCGCGCGCCGAGGAGCGCGGCCGGCCTGCGGTGCTGTTCGACCTGCATACGAGCAGCGCCAATGGGCCGCCCTTCGCCACGATGGGCGACACGCTGCGCAACCGCACCGTCGTCTTTCAGCTTCCGATCCCCGTGATCCTGGGCCTCGAGGAAGTGATCGACGGCGCGCTGCTCGAATACGTCAACAACCGGGGCCACATCACCGTCGGCATCGAGGCGGGCCGGCACGACGCTCCGGCGTCGGTGGATCATCACGAGGCGCTCCTGTGGCTCGGGCTGATCGCCGCGGGCTGCCTGACGGAGCTCGACGTTCCGCGCGCCGCGGAGTTCCGGCGCCTGCTCGCGGGCGCGTCGGCGGGCATCCCGCGCATCGTCGAGATCCGCCACCGGCATGCGATCCGCCCCGAGGACAGCTTTTCGATGAAGCCGGGGTTTACAAATTTCGACACGATCCACCGCGGCGAAGTGCTCGGCGAGGACCGCGAGGGTCCCGTCCGCGCGCCGATGAACGGGCTCGTGCTGCTGCCTCTGTATCAGGGCCTGGGTGACGACGGGTTCTTCATGGGCGGCGAGGTCCGCCGGCTCTGGCTGTCGCTTTCGGCGATCCTGCGCCGGCTCTCACGGCCCTTCTTCGCCGAGCTTCTGCCGGGGGTCCAGCGAAGCGCTCATGACCCCGAATCCCTGGTGGTGGACACGCGGGTGGCCCGTTTTTACCCGCTCGAGCTGTTCCACCTGTTCGGCTACCGGAAGCGCCGCCGGATCGGTCATGCGCTGGTGGTCTCGCGCCGCCGTGAAAGGCTCAATCTGATGGGCCGTTCCCGGGGTCGGGCGATTGCCGGGGGTCCGGCTTCGCCGTAGGTTCCCACCGGTCAATTTTCGGCCGCCGACAACCAAATCCCGCAGCCCGCTAGGGGGGCTTCATGCGATCTCTTCGTCCGGCCCTTGGGCCGTTGGTACTTCTTTTGTCGCAGGGTCTCACGGCCGCCGCCGCGCCCGCTGCTCTGACCTTCGACCAGCGCGTGGAGGCTCAGCGCGCCGTCGAATCGGTGTACTGGGCGCATCGCATCTGGCCGGCCGAGAACCCGCAGGCGAAGCCGCCCCTCTCCGCGGTGCTCAGCGAGCAAACCCTGCACGCCCGTGTCGAGGACACGCTGCGCAAGAGCGCGGCCCTCGAGGCCCTCTGGGAGCAGCCGATCACCGGCGGAATGCTGCGCGCCGAGCTGGACCGCATGATCCAGGGCTCCCGGCAGGCCGACCTGCTGAACGAGCTGTTCGCCGCCCTCGGCCATGACCCCGTGCTGATCGCCGAAACGCTGGCCCGGCCCGCTCTCGCCGACAGGCTCCTGCGCAGTTGGTACTCCGCCGACTCGCGGGTTCACGGCGCCGTCCGCCGCGAGGCGGAACTGCGGCGCACGGTGCTCGGCGGCGCGGCCGATCGCATGCGCACCTTGGGCGCCGCATGGCACGAAATCACCTGGCGCCGCGGCGGAGACGACGGTCTCTCGCCGGGCCAGTACGACGAGATCGTCGGGCGCCTCGAGCGCCGGTTCGGCGGTCACCCCGAGCCGGGACAGATCGGGCCGCTGCAGGAAGACGACACGCAGATCTATCTCGAGTCGGTGATCGCGCGCACCGCCGACACCATCACGGTGCGCACGGCGGTCTGGGACAAGACGCCGTTCGATCAGTGGTGGTCCGGCGAGCGGGCGAATTTCGCCCCCGCGGATCCGGCGCCCCAGGCGATCTCGGGTCCGCTTCCCGACGCGGCCGGCGCCTGCCAGCAGAACACCTGGTCCCAGTCCCCGTTCTCGGCCCCCGATCCGCGCAGCGATCACACCGCGGTCTGGACCGGCACCGAAATGATCGTCTGGGGTGGATACAACGGCGGCTCGCTGAACGTGGGCGGCCGCTACAACCCGGCCACCGACCTGTGGACGGAAACTCCCAGCACCGGCGCTCCCGCCAGCCGCGACGCGCACACCGCCGTCTGGACCGGCACCGAGATGATCATCTGGGGCGGCGAGACGAACGGCGTGGTTACCGGCACCGGCGCCCGCTACAACCCCACGACGAACTCCTGGAGTACGACGAACCCGACCAACGCACCCACGGCGCGCAGCGGCCACGTCGCGCAGTGGACCGGCACCGTCATGATCGTCTGGGGAGGCACCGCCGGAGGCAACTCCACCGACACCGGCGGCCGCTACAACCCGTCGACCAACACCTGGCTGACGACCAACCTGGTGAACGCCCCGTCTCCGCGCGTCCGCGAGACGAGCGTGTGGACCGGATCGAACATGATCGTGTTCGGCGGCATCGACGACAACGGCAACGAGGTGAACTCCGGCGGCCGCTACAACCCGACGACGGACGTCTGGTCCGCGACGACTACGACGGGCGCGCCGACGACCCGCTACGACCACACCGCCGTCTGGACCGGCACCCGAATGGTCGTGTGGGGCGGCGTGAACATTCCGCTGCGACTGAACACGGGCGGCATCTACGATCCGGTCGGGAATACGTGGGTCGCCACCAGCACCGGAGCGAACGTTCCCGTCGGCCGCGGCGAGCACGTGGCGGTCTGGACCGGCACGCGCATGATCATCTGGGGCGGCAACAGCGCCGTATCGCCGCTGACTTCCGGCGCGATCTTCGATCCGGGAACCAACGCCTGGACCGGCGCCACGAGCCTGACCAACGTTCCTACCGATCGCATGTCGCCGACGGCGGTGTGGACCGGCAGCCGCATGATCGTCTGGGGGGGGCAGGGGCCGATCTCGGTGCTGGGCACCGGCGGCCGCTACGACCCCGTCACCGACACGTGGACCGCGACGAGCCGCGGCACCGGTCTGACCCCGCGGTACGGCCACACCGGAACGTGGACCGGGAACGAGCTGATCATGTGGGGCGGCTGGGACGGCGTCATGATCACCACCGGCGGCCGCTACAACCCCGCAACCGACACCTGGGCGTTCATGACGACTTCCGGCTCGCCGTCGCCCCGTGTGGCGGCGACCGCCGTCTGGTCCGGCAGCCGGATGATCCTCTACGGCGGCAACACGCTGCCGGCGCTGACTTACCTGAACTCCGGCGGTCAGTACGATCCGACGAACGACCAGTGGAATCTCACGACCACTGCGTCGGCGCCGGCGCCGCGCGCCGGTCACGGCATGGTCTGGACGGGAACCCGGGCCATCATCTGGGGCGGCAAGAACCTCTCCAACTACTTCGACACCGGCAGCCGGTACGATCCCGTCGGCGACTCCTGGTCGGCGACCTCGAACGGCGCCTTCACGCCGAGCGTCCGCGTCATCAACGGCGCGGCGGCGTGGACCGGCACCCAGATGATCGTCTGGGGGGGCTACGACGGCGCCGCTCGGCTGAACGACGGCGGCCGCTATGACCCGGTCAGCGACTCCTGGACGGCGATGACTCCGACGAACGCCCCCACCGCCCGCGAGAAGCACGCCGTCGTCTGGACCGGCAACGACTTCGTCGTCTTCGGCGGGTGGAATGGCACGGCCACCGTCGGAGTGGGCGGCCGCTACCGGCCGTCGACGAACACATGGCTCTCGATGAACCCGACGGGCGCCCCATCGGCGCGCGAGGCGCCGGGGGGCGTCTGGACCGGCACGTCGGTCGTCATCCTGGGCGGCGACAACGGGGGCAACGCGATCGCGGCGGGCGCCCTGTACAACCCGGTCGCCGATTCGTGGACCTCGATCCCGACGGCGGGAGGGCCGATCCCGATGAGCGGGCCGACGCTCGTGTGGACCGGCAGCGAAGTTCTGGTCGCGGGAAATTCCACGCGCATCAGCGCCTACTGCTCCTGCACCACGACGACCACCCTGTTCCAGGACCTCGATCTCGATACCTTCGGCACGAACGCGTCCACCGGGCAGTTCTGCGCCGGCGTGCCCCCGGCGGGCTGGTCGGCCACCAACACCGACTGCAACGATGCCGACGGCAACGCCTGGGCGAAGCCGGGGGAGGTCAGCGGGGTGCTGGTGACCGGTTCGGGCACGCTCACGTGGAGCGCGCCCGCGATCGGCGGCAACACGCCCGGGTTCGTGTACGACACGATCCGGTCCACCTCGCCGTCGAACTTCTTCGGGCCCGCAATCTGCATCGAGTCGAACAACGGGCCGAACGTCACGGCCGTCGACGCCGCGACACCCGGGGCCGGGCAGGCCTATTTCTATCTGATCCGGCCCCAGAACTCGTGCCCGCCGCCGAACGACGCCGGCACGCTGGGGTTCGCTTCGTCCGGAAGCGAGCGCACCGGAAGAAACTGCCCGTAGCGCCGATTTCGTACTTCGGCTGACGTTTTTGCAACGCCCCGCGGGCCTCCCGCGGGGCGTCGTGTTTTGGATCCCGCCCCCCGTTTGACGAAATCCGCGCCGGACCAAACATTTGGGCCCAAGGGCCTCTGCCGGAGAGAGAGCCGATCGGTGGCACTCCCCCTGCACTGTCCCGGAGGGGACAGCTTCTTCGCTGTCCCGAGAGTTCGAGGGCTACATGCGGAAGTTCCGTCTGAACGAAAAAGGGTCGGCGGTCCTGGTCGGCATCGCCGCGATCTCGATGGTGCTCCTGATGGGGCTCACGATGCTCGCGATCATCCAGATGTCCGGACGCATGATCAGCCGGCAGCGTCTTTATCAGGGGCAGGCGCTCAACGCGGCGGACGCCGGGCTCACCGACACGCTTGCGTGGTTCACCACGCGCACCGTGCAGCCGGTGACCTCCTACGCGCCGATCCGCAACATGTCGGCGACCCCGCCCGTGAACGAGACCGAGGTCCAGTCGATCGGCATCGTGCGGACCTACCCGCTCACGAACCTGGGCAACCTCTGGGGGCGCTACGAGGCCCGCCTCGCCTCGGTGAGCGATGTCAGCACGCAGCGCGGCAAGAGCTCGGCGGGCACGATGTGGCAGGTCGAGTCCAACGGCATCGTGTTCCGGGACGCCGACAACGACGGCGTCTTCGACTGGACCGACTCGAACAGCAACGGCGTCTACGACAAGGGCGAGGCGGGCGAAGGGATCATCATGCGCAAGCTCCGCACCGAGATTCAGCGCCTGTCGCTGGTGCTGCCGGCCGGCAACGCGGCGGTGCACGGCTACACCTGCTCGACGGTCAACACGACGACCGGCGGCAGCCGCGTGCGCGTGTGGGGCACGAGCGCCGGCACCGGCATCGGCTGCCGCTCCGGCTCGGGCAGCCCCACGACCACCGGCACGAGCATCACGGGGACGCCGGCGATCCAGTCCAGCGTCTCGCCCTACAACTCGACCGTCTCGAACGTCTTCGGCGTGTCGCAGGGCGAGCTGATCGCCATGGCGAACCTGTCGGTGACCTCGGTCGCCTCGCTGCCGGCGTCGCTGCCGGCGATGTCGCTGATCGTCATCAACGGCAACGCCGCGTTCACGACGGCGAAGCCGTTGACGGGCAGCGGCATCCTCGTCGTGTTCGGCAACCTCACGATCCCGGCCAACACCTTCTCGTCGTGGAGCGGCGTGATCTACGTGACGGGGACAACCTCGATCACCGCGCCCACCACGATCAGCGGCGCGCTCGTGGGGCAGGGAAACATCTCGCTCGTCGGGGGCGCGTCCGACTTCGTTCAGTGCACCTGGGACAGCACGACGGTGAGCCAGATCCGGCAGGCGCTGGGCGGCTACCGGTTCTCGCGTGCGTCGTATCTGGTTCCGTAGGAGACCTAAAGCATGATTCGCACCGAACGGGGGACCACTTTCGTCGAAGTCATCGTCGGGCTGCTTCTGGTGAGCATCCTGACCTTTGCGGCCCTCTACGTCATGGGGACCGGCAACGCCACGACGAAGCACAACCTCGACAAGCAGTTCTGCACCGAGAAGGCGATCTCGATGCTCGAGGAGCTCAAGGCGCTCGTGCAGATCCGCGGCAGCAGCGTCGCCGTGCTCGACGCCTACGACAACGGCGCGACCTACCAGCAGGTGCTCACGACCGACACGAGCATCACCCTGCCGGGCGACCCGGTCAGCGGCAACTCCGCGGTCTACGGCGGCTGGAAGTACAAGAGGCTGGTGAACGTGTCGCTGCTGCCCGGCGTCACCGATTCCACCGTCCGCCTGGTGAAGGTGAAGGTCTGCCTCGATCAGGACGACAACGGCGACGGACAGCCCGACATCGTGGCCGAGGTGGCCGGCGTGATCCGCAGCCTGGCCGACCCGTTCCCGACGACGCAGGTGTACGACGTGTATGTGCTCGCCATCGAAAACGTGCCCGGGTGGTGGGTGTTCATGGCGAACCTGATTCCGTTCGTGCAGAACGCGATCCAGGACCTCGAGGCCCGCAACCCCGGTATGGAATTCCGCGTGCACTGGATCACGGAGCTGGGCTATGGGCGCGACACGCAGTACCGCCCGTACGTCAACCTGTCGAGCGACTCCACCGCGGCGATCAACAACGTCTACTTCTACCCCGGGGCGCTGCCCTCGGGCTCACCGACTCCTTATTACTACCCGCCGGACAACATCGAGGGGCACATCCTGCTCGACGCGACCGACACCAACGGGTACGACGCGGCGAGCAACCCGAATCCTTATGCGCTGGCCGACCAGTACAACCACGTGATGCGGTATCCCGATGAGCTGGCGCTGTTCAACGCGCGGGTCGCCTCCGGCCAGGAGACCGACGACACACCGACGCTCCGCCTGCTGCTCGACCGGATGTACCTGAACCCGGGGGCGTTCCAGAACGCGATCCTGATCAACGTGCACGGCGAGTTGTTTCCATTCCCGCCGATGCGCAACTACTCCGACGCCGCAAAGGATCCCACGCTCTTCCCCGGCATCCGCGCCGTGACGCACCCGGAGCAGATCCGGTACCCGAACAACGCCTCGACGGTGAATCTGCGGGTCTACTCGTATCGCACCGACCCGGACAACACCACCGCGGCGACGAACCGCGACTGGCTGGGCCAGAACGTCGTGGGCTCCACGGTGCCGGTCAACGTGGTGCTCAAGGGCATCAACTGGGACCCGGTCTCGGGCTCCGGCGACATCCTGGCGATCTCCGGCGGCACCGACATCGATGGCACGGCCGGCAACGATCCCTACGTGCAGTTCAACGCCACGACCACCGTGTCGACGAACGGCATGTATTTCAGCATCGCCCATGCGGGCGGCGACACGATACTTTCGCTCTACAACTCGCCGCTGAAGTCCCCCGAAGTGGCGGTGAGCGGCAACTACGGCGGCATCAACGGCGGCGCCCGTCTCTACGGCCTCGAGTACGAGCCCGCGCCGATGGACGACTTCACCGGCGGCTCGGTCACCCCGTTCGCACGCAACCTGACGACGACGCACACCGTGTCGGGCGGCGCGTGCAACGGCGGCGCCTGCGGCAAGAACTCCGCCCGCTGGATCATCAAGATCCCCTCGTCGGTCTACCCGGCCGGGGCGACCGGCAGCGAGATGATGACGTTCGAGACGCGCATCAACTCGACGACGACCGGAACGCGCACGAACGTGCCGACGAACCTGTCGAATACCTACCTGTGGAAGGGGACCGACACCTGGGTGTTCGGCGACGGCACCACGGCGAATCCGCCGAACCTGCCGATCAGCGAGCAGTTCCAGTTCCAGGGCGACCCGCGCCATTGCCCGTACGCCGACCTCAAGATGCCCCACTCGGGCTCCGGCCTCACGATGGCCAACGCCCTGGGCATGGGCTACAACCGCTACTTCGACGACTTCCAGAACTCCACGGCGAACCGCGGCACGACGCCGGGCTCGTGGTGGCAGGGCTGGTTCTACACCGTCTCGGGCGTGCAATACGGCGTCAAGAACGACGGCACGAACGGCAACGACGGCTGGTACAACGGCTCCGATTACCTGGACATGGACATGAACCGGATCTTCCAGGTGATCCGCACCGTGCTCACGCGGACCCGATCGGTCTGGACGACGATGACCGGGTTCTCGTACTTCTATGTCGGCGTCGGCGGCGAGATCGGATACGACTCGTCCGCCGGTTTCACCAACTCGATCCCGATCAACAACAAGCCCTTCTCGGGCACCACCGGCTCGACCTACGAGCAGAGCATCGTCTCGACCGGCGGCGGCTGCACCGCGTCGGTGACGCCGGGCTGCGGCGTGAAGTACATCAAGCAGAACACCGGCGGCAACTACTGGTGGTCGATGAACTGGCTGGGCGAGCTGTATCCCGACTCGGCGTATTCGACCTGGCAGACCGACGGCAATCTGCCGACCGGAAGCGCGTCCACGAACTACCTGCGCGCGCTGCGCCAGAACATCGGGGTGAACCTGCCCTCGGGCACGACGCTCGTCGTCAGCGCGCACCGCACCGCCGAAGAGGGCAGCACGGCGTTCTACTGGACCGGCAGCGCGAACTCCACGTTCCACCACAGGTACGCGACCGGCACCGGCAACCTGCTGTCGGGCGGCACCGACGTCGCGAACAACTTCAACTACCCGCTCGGCGGCGGCATCAGCCTCGACCGTCCGTTCGACTACGACGTGAACGACACCTCCATGAATCCCGACGGATTTATGCAGGCGCCCTACGGGACCGCGTACACTGCCGGCTCGCTGCTGCCGTTCTACGACCACTCGACGTATACGACCGGCTTCGGCAGCGCTCTGTTCACGTTCTCGCGCGGGACCAGCGACGTGTCGTTCATCGCGGTGAACGGTCTCTCTCCGACCGGGTCGTCGGGCTCGTCGTTCATCGCCAACTGGTCGTTCCTGTCGCTCATGCACAGCTTCCTGAGCGCCGGGCTCTATAACGCGGCCAGCAGCTACACGAATCACATTCCGCAGGTTCCGCAGGTCACGATCACGTCGCCAAACTCGTCCTCGAACCTGCAGAACCCCTCGTCGATCACCATCGGCTGGACGCGCTCCTGGACGCGCTGGGATGGCAAGAAGTACACGACCGCATACCCGTCGACCTGGACTGAGTCCACGAACCTCTCGTATACCGTGATGTACAGCCCCGACAACGGCCTCACCTGGTTCTACATGCAGGACGACAGCCCGGCCACGCCGGGAGTCCGTCCCGCGAGCAGCGGCCGGATCATCTCGTCCGCGTCCGCGACGCCGAGCTACACCTGGAACACGCCGTCGTCCACGTTCCCGGCGGGCAACTACCTGATCCGCGTCGAGGCGTACCGCGACACGATCCCGCTGCACTACGCCTATCACCAGTATCGCGCCTTCCTCCGGAGACCCTGATGATTCGCACCACGCCGCGGAAGAGTGAATCAGGCCTCACGCTCGTCGAGGTCTCGGTCGCGCTGTCGCTCATGCTGATCGTCTCGGCGATCAGCTACGAGCTGATCCTGGGCGTCACCAAGGCCTCGGTGTTCGCCGAGTCGCACAACGACCTCACGGCGCTCGGCCAGCGTGTGGTGAACGACGTCCAGACCGATGTCATCCAGGCGAAGCTCGTGCTGCAGGAGGACTCCGTCGGCACCGGCTATCGCACCCTGTTCACGAACGCCCTTCCGACGGGGATCGCGCCCTGGACCGGCAGCACCATGCCGATCCTCGACTCGAACACCACGGTCATCGGACCGGACCCGGGCCCCAACAGCATCACCGGCCGCACGGGCAACAGCCTGATCGTCGTGAAGCAGCTTCCGCCGGCCTCGATCTCGTACGACCACGACAACAACAACGGCACGGCGAACATCTCGTTCATGGCCGACCTGTATCAGTTCAACTACTACTTCCTGGATCAGGTCACGCAGAAGTTCGGCACGTTCACCTACACGGTCGAGCCGATCAAGGCGACGAGCCAGACGGTGGCCGACTACTTCCAGCTCTCCGGCATCTCGGTGAACCAGTCGCAGCTCGTCACCGGACTGCGCGCCCTCTCGCCGTCGGTCACGCTGGCCTGGGACCCGGGCAAGGCGGTCTCGGCGCCTGCGTTCTACAACCTGACCTCGGGCGGCACGATCACCTCGAACAGCTCGCCCACGTTCACCCTGGTGACCGAAAAGATGATCCCGGAGTTCGGCGGCGGCCGCATCTCCGCGAAGATGACCTACTCGGTCGGCTTCAACACGGCGACGCCGTTCCCGGTGAAGGACACGATCCCGCTCTACGCCGCCGTCTCGTCGAACTTCCCCGGCGGTCTGGAGTTCATGCTGGTCGGGCCGGCAGGCAACCGCAAGATCCTCTCGCGGATCGTGCTCGCCTCGGAATTCCAGCGGAAGTACTCGTCGCAGGCGGCGCAGGTCATCACGTCGTCGCACGCGTTCTGACGCCGCCGGCGCGGATCGCGGGCACGTCCACGATTCGCACCGTGCGGGCCGGCGGCGGGTCCCCGACCGCGTCGGCCAGACTCGCCAGCATCTCCGGCAAACGCACCAGCCCGATCCTCCGCGTCGTCTCTGCGGTGGCCGGGATCCGCTCCCAGAAGGCATAGAGCGGCCGCAGCAGGTGGGGCCACATGGGCCCCGGCCCCAGCACGTACCAGGGGCGCAGGATCGTCGCGGTGCCGCCGCGTGATTCGACGAACCCTGAGCGGATCATTCCCTCGCCGCGCGCGCGGGTCCTCGCAGCGCGCGGGCCTGCTGATAGGACTTCATGACCGGCGCCGGCTGCGCGACGCTCACGTTGACGAAGTGCGCCGCGCGGCCCGCCGCCGCGTCCGGAGATGGACACAGCACCCACGGGGAGCTTGCGCTCCGAGCCGGGACGCACCAGCGCAAGAATCGAATATCCGCGCCGTGCCAGCAAGGGGATGAGGCGGCTGCCGGGATATCCCGTTCCGCCCGCAACGAAGACCCCGGGTGACTCTGCTGCGATCATCGGGCTATCCTGCGCATGTCGAAAGGAGAAGCCCCCCATGAGAATGACTCAGTTGAGGAAGAATCTTCTCGTCGCCCTGGCGCTCGGCTGCCTCGTTCTGTCGCCGGCCCTGACCGCGCAGACGGGCAACCCCACGCCGCTTCCGCCCCCGGCGCCGGCATCCAGCTCCTCCGGCTCGGCACACCCGCACCACATCGTCCGGTTCGGCGCCTCGTACTTCTCTCCGAGCGTAGGCGAGTCATTCGACATCAGCGGGACAAACGTCGACATCGACACCGACAACGCGCTCGGCGCCTTCGTCGAGTACGAGTGGCGGTTCTCCAACCTTCTCGGTCTGCCGGTCAACATCGGATACGCCAAGCCCGAGACGACGTTCGACGTCGCGGGCGTCGGCACGGCGACGGACGACACCACCGTCACGACCGCCTCCGCGGGGGTGAACCTGCATCTGTTCGGCCGCGGCTGGATAGACTTGCGGATCGGTGCCTATGGACAGTACGCCTCCTTCTCCGACGATCTGGAGAGCACATATGGATTCGGCGGAACGATCGGGGCGGATTTCTCGCTCGGGGAGAACGGCCTCGCGATCGTGGTGGACGTGCGGTACTCGCTCCTCTCGCCCGACATCGAGGATGTTCAGAACACGAACCTCGGCGACCTCGACTTCGACCCGCTCGTGGCCGAAGCGGGCCTCGCCTGGAGGTTCTAACGCGCCTCTGCCGATCTACCGCGCCTGCACCCTCGCCAGCTCCTCGGGGGTGTAGGCGCGCCCGTTCTTGACGACCAGCGAGACCGAACTCGAGTTCTCGATCTTCTCGAGCGGGTTCTTCTCGAGCACCACGAAGTCGGCGAGCTTGCCCGTCTCGATCGAGCCGAGGTCCTTGTCCATCCCCACGGTCTCGGCCGGCATGAGGGTGCCGACCCGAAGCGCCTGCATCGGCGTCATTCCGCCCTGAACGAAGGCTCGCAACTCCCAGTGCGGCCCGAGCCCCTGAAGCTGGCCGTGACCGCCCAGGCAGACGCGCCCTCCCGCCTCGAGCACCGACTTCGCGCTCTTCGCGATGTCCAGATGGTGCCAGTCGTCGTCGGGAGCCATGACGGAGCGAACGCGCGCCCGGCCGTCCACGACCGCCTGCGGGACATAGCGCAGCAGCCGCTCGTCCTTCCAGACATCTTCGTGCTGGTAGAACCAGTGGTCGCCGAAGAAGCCGCCGTAGGCGACGAGCAGCGTCGGCGTGTAGGACGTGCCGCTCTTCGCGAACAGGGTGACGACGTCCTTGTAGAGCGGCGCGATCGGCAGGGCGTGTTCGACCGTCGTGTGTCCATCCACGATGTGCGTGAGATTCGCGGGCAGATCGCCGCCTCCCTCCGGCACCACCATCATCTTCTCTTCGCGCGCCGCCTGGATCACCCATTGACGCTGGTCGCGCCGTGGCTGCATATAGGACTTGACGCTGAAGGCGCCGAGCGACTTCATGCGCCGCAGGTGATGACGGGCGTCGTCGAGGCTGTCGATCGGCGCCTTCCCGGGGAGATTCGCGCCGTAGAGGATGTACCCGGTCGAGAAGATGCGGGGGCCGGTCATCAGCCCGGCCTCCACCATCTCGGACTGGGCGAAGACCTCCTGCGTCGCCGCGGACGGGTCGTGCGTCGAGGTCACGCCGTAGGCGAGGTTCGCCAGGTACTTCCACGGCCGCTCCGGCAGCACGTCGAGCGTCGAGTAGTGCAGGTGCGCATGCTCGTCGAACAGCCCGGGGATGATCGTCTTGCCGGCGGCGCTGACGACCTTCGCGCCTGACGGCACGGTCGTGGATGCGGCGGACCCGACGGCGACGATGCGGTCTCCGTCCACGACGATCGTGCCGTTCTCGATCACCTGATCGCCCCTCATCGTGACGATCCGGGCGCCGGTGTAGGCGGTGACGCCCGACGGGCGGGTGCGTTGGAGGGAGAGTGTGATCTCGATCGTCTCGGAGACCGGCAGCTTCGGCTTCTCGTCCTCCTTCTTGTCGTCTTCTTTCTTCGCATCCTTCTTTTTCGCCGGCGCCGGCGCGGAAAGTGGCGGCATCGCCGAGGCATCCTCGGTCTTCGGCGCATCGAAAACCTTGTCGAGCGGCAGGCGGTGATACACCGGGCCGAAGACCCACGACACGGTTTTTCCGCCGTCCGACCACGAGAGCCACTCGCCGCCGGTCTCGGTCAGGCGCCGCACAGGCAGCGGTCCGCCCGCCGACACATCCACCGTTTCGCCTCCGACCGCCGGCATCGTGGTCACGTATGCGTCGTGCAGCTCGTGGTAGGCGACCCACCGTCCGTCCGGAGAGACGACCGCCTCCTCGGCGAGCTTCCAGCGCAGCGGGATCTTCTTGTCGGTACCGTCGAGCTTCACGGATGACAGGATCGCCGCCGGCGGATCTCCGGGCTTGCCGCCCGTCTCGTCCTCGAGATACATCAGCCGCTCGCCGTCGGCGCTCCACTGCGGCCGCGGCATCCGCCGGTTGCTGCCCCGGTTCTCGGTGCCGATGACGTAGTGCTCCTCGCCGCCGCCGGCGTCCACCCAGCGCAGCTCGTTCCACAGCTCGTCCCCAAGGTCGTGGTCGCGCCACGAGGCGCCGCTGCCGCGAATGAAGGCGAGCTTCCGTCCGTCGGGGCTGAAGACGGGATTGCAGTACTGCCCGCCGCCCGTTGTCACGGTGCGCGGCGGCACGGATGCCGTCCCGCCCATGCCAGGGGCGGGGAGGACACGGATCGCCCCTTCAGCGGCGTCGCTCCACGAGGCGTAGACGATCCACCGGCCGTCGGGCGAGAACGAGGGGGCGTACTCCAGCTCGTTCGCCGCGGTCAGCCGGCGCGGATTGCCGCCGCCGGGCAGGTCGACGGCGTACAGATGGCCCACCGCGGAGAACACGAGGATCTTCCCGTCCGTGGACTCGACAGGCCAGCGCAGGATGCGCGCGCGCACCATGTCGCTGACCGCGGGATGGGAGAACCGCACGGCGTCGGCAACGATCTGTTCCACCTGCGCGGCGAACGGAATCGCCGTCCGGGCGCCGCTCGCCACGTTCCACGACCAGATCTTTCCCTCGGCGGTCGCCACGATGCTCTTGCCGTCGGGGGACCAGGAGTAGCCGGGGAAGAGACCGTGCGTGCAGAAGCCCTGCTGCTCGTCGCGCGTGACGTCGGGCGCCACGGTGCGCACTGCGCCGCTGTCCAGGTCCATCACCTGCAGCAGCGTCTTCGCGCGGATGCGCTGCACGAAGGCCAGACGCTTCCCGTCGGGCGAGAGCGCCGGTGCGGCCGCGCCGCCGCTCTCGCCGGTGATCGCGACGGACTGGCCGTTGCGCCGGTCGAGCCGCTTGATCTGCCAGATACCGTTGTCGGTGTTCGAGTCGTAGCGGTACCGCCCGGCCCGCGCGGAGTAGTAGAGGAACCGCCCGTCGGGGCTGAAGGCGGGGCCCGCGGCGTCCGGCTGATCGTCCTTCTTCGTGATGCCGACGCCGTCGCCTCCGTTCATGTGCCACATCCACAGCTCCACGTAACCGATCGAGGACTGGTCCGTGATCCGTTTCCGGCCGATGAGCCACTGGCCGTCGGGGGTCCACTCCGGCCCGTTGACCTGCACCGCCTTCTCGGTGCTCACCTGGCGGGCGTTCTTCCCCTCGAGGTCGCAGATCCAGATGTTCTCCGTGCCGCCCCGGTCCGACGCGTACGCGATCCGCTTTCCGTCGGGGGAGAAGCGCGGCTGCAGGTCCATCGCCGGTCCGCTGGTGATCCGCGTGGCGGCCCCTCCGCCGGGGGGGATGAGATACAGGTCGCCGAGCAGCGAGAAGACGATGCGCGACCCGTCGGGGCTGACGTCGAGCGAGAGCCAGGTCCCCTCGTCGGTGGAGAACGAGACCGTCTTCGACGGCCCGTGCGCGGCGTTGACGACCCAGGGGGCGTCGTCCTTCTTCGACGCGTCTTCGGCGGCGCGCGCGGGCGCGGCGAGGACCAGAGTCGCGAGCAGGGCTGCGGTCTGAATGCGGGTCACGGGATACCTCCGGAAACGGGGGGCCGCGCCAGCCTACGCACCGGACGGGTCGCGGTTTCGTAAAAAGTCATGGGATGTAGCCGAGCCCCTGCAGGGCGCGCTTGCGGTCCTCGGACATTTCTCCATCCACGGGGGCCGGCGGCGGCGGAAGCAGCGCCGCCCGCCAGGATTCGAGCCGGTGCGCGAGCGCCCCGCACTCGGCCGCGGGCAGGGGGGCCTTCTCGAGAGGATCGGCCGCCGGATCGAAGCAGAGAGTTGTGCCGTCGCTGCCTGCGATCAGCTTCCGCCCGCCGGCGCGCATGGCGGAGAGAGAGCGGTTCCACGGGGCGGGGTCGAACTTCCCCTTCGACCTGATGACGCCGAGATACGAATCGGCCATGTGGTAATCGGCGAAGATCTCCGCGCGCACATCGGAGACGGTCAGCCCCGGCCGCCCCGCGAGCGGGCCGTCCGCGGGAATGCCCGCCGCCGCGAGCACCGTGGGGGCGATGTCCACGAGAGAGACCAGATCGCGGCGCACCTCGTCGTGTCCGCCGCCGGGCCAGCGGACGACGAGCGGCACATGGATGAGCGTCTCCCACAGCCCGAGCTGGTGATCGAGCGGCAGGTGGTCGCCCAGGTTCTCGCCGTGGTCCGAGGTCACGATGAGCAGCGTCCGGTCGAGGCGGCCCGACGCTTCGAGAAAGCGCACCAGCCGTCCGACCAGGTGGTCGAGATAGGCGATCTCGCCGTCGTAGAGGTCGCGGAGCCCCTCCCATTCCTCTTCGGGCCGCGGCGCCCGCCCGGGAGACAGGTCGATCACGAGATTCTGGTCGAGCGCGCGCAGGGCCTCGTCGGTCCAGCCGCCGGCGAACTCCCGCCGGAAACGGCCGGGAGGCGCGTACGGAATGTGCGCCTCCATCATGTTGATGAAGGTGAAGTGCGGAGTGCCCGGCTGCCCGGCCATCCACTGCGCCGCGAACGAGATCTCGATCTCGCCGCCGGCGTCCTCGAAGGCGAAGCGCTCGCCGGCGAGACGCGCGAAGACAGGGAAGAATGCGAGCTGCCACGGTCTCCAGGGGCGCCGTTCCGAGGGCCGCTCGAGAAAGAAGTCGAATCCCTGGCCGAAGCCCCCTTCGCGCGTCACCCAGGGATTCGCCGAGAACGCGGCGGTGCGGTAGCCCGCGGACTGCATCCGCTCCGCCAGCGTCACGTTTCCTTCGCCGAGGAGCAGGTTGCCCCAGTGCGCGCCGTGCTCCGGCGGATAGAGCCCCGTGAAGAGGCTCGCGTGCGACGGAAGCGTCCAGCAGGCGGTCGAATACGCTGCGTCGAACCGGGTCGCTCCCTCCGCAAGCCGCTGCAGCGCCGGTGTCGTGGGACGCCCGGCGCCGTAGAGGGACATGCGCGCAGCGCGCGCGGTGTCGAGCACGATGAGCACCACGTCGGGGCGGTCCGCCGGAGGGGCCGGTGCCCCCTCCGGGATCGGCGCGGGCTCGATCGGCCGCGCCAGCGCCATCGACGCCAGGCTGACGACAATGCAGACCGCGGGCAGCACCAGAAGCAGCGCGCGGGGCGGCGGCGCGAGCCGCCGCTCGGCGAAGAACAGCACCGCGCCTCCTGCGAACGCCAGCGCGATCACGATCGCCCAGCCCGTGGGCGAGGCGACCAGCGGCGAGGTGGCGTACGGGATGCGCAGGCCCAGCGCACCGAGCAGCGCGAGGGCCGGCGCCTCGAGAAAAAGTGCGGCCGCCGCCCTTTCGGGCCGGAGCAGCCCGCCGCGCAGCAGACCCGCGGCCGCCCCGATGCCGATCGCCGCGAACAGCTCCCTCCACGACACGGGATCGAGGGCCGTGCTCTCGAGGGGCGGGGCGAAGGCGCCGTTGTTCCAGTTGGCGCAGGCCAGCAGGATGAAGGTCGCAAGAACCGAGCCGAACGCGAAGCCGGCGGCGGCGCGCATCGAGCGCCGCGCGAGCAGAAAACCTGCGCAGGCCCAGACCGCGAGCGTCAGCAGCGTCAGCCAGCCCTCGTACCCCGCGATCACGGGCCGGTCGATCCCGGCCCAGTGCAGAAGCACGTAGAGCTGCGAGAGAAGAGCGGCGCCGGCGGGGTGGAGCCCGGCCGCGAGCGCGCGGCCGGGCTGTCCGGAGTCGTCGGTCATGGAGCGGGGACTATAGCCCCGCGGCGGGCCCGGTCAGAACCGGTAGACGTACGAGCCGGTGAGCACGAAGTCGGGAGCCTGATCGGACAGCCCGGCCTCTACGGAGGCGCGGATGTTGTGATTCCCGACCGGGCTCCAGTTCGCGCCGACGATCGCCCGGATGTCGGAGTCGGTGTCGAATCCGTTGCCTGCATCGAAGCGCTCAGACTCCACGGTGATCTCGGCGGTCCAGAAGAGCCGGTCCATCGCCGGGACGACGGCGCCGGCGCCCAGGAAGACCGAGCTCTTGCCGTTCACCGAGTCGGGCGGGATGTCGTCGCCGAACGGATCGAAGTCGGGATTGAACCGCACACCCAGGTGCGCCACGCCGGAGAACTGGCCGAAGTTGTGCCGGACGGCGCCGAAGATCGCCGGGATCACCTTGCCGCTGCCCAGCCCGTCGTTCTCGGAGCCGGTCGGCAGGGTGAGGATCGCCCCGGCGGCGACCTGAACGACTTCGGTGGGGAACCTGTACTTGCCCCACAGCTCGATGTCGCCGGCGCCCGAGGCGCCGTCGAAATCGGTGCCGCCGGGCCCGTTGATCTCGTTGTCGAGGGTGTAGTCGATGTAGTCGACGCGGCCGCCGAGCTCCAGCTCCTTCATCGGCGAGATGGCGATCGTCGGTCCGATCGCCCAGCCGTCGGCGTTCTGGATCGGCCCGACTGAGCCGAACTCTCCGCGCATGCCGATCTCCCACCACTGGCTGGTGGTGGCCGGGTCGGTGATGAACTGTCCGAACATGCGCTGGTAGCGCTCTTCGGTGGACGGGACGCTGGCAGTGGATGTCTGGGCCCGGGCGGGCGCGAACGTGCAGCAGAACACGGCGGCCAGGACGGCCGCTGCATAACGGGGGGGCATATCGGTTGGTCCTCCTAGGTGGGGTCGTCCCCGGTCCGCGGATGAAACGCGCGGATGGGCCTGGAAGTTTACCGGCGTTTGGCTCGGCGCGCCTCTCCCGCCCGGCGGCTCAGGGATAGATGCCGCGGATTTTCGTCGCCTCCGCGACCCGCCCTACCGCCAGCAGGTAGGCCCCGGTGCGCATGTCGCACCGGTGCTCCCGCGTGAGGGCCCGCACCGACCCGTATGCCCCCTTCATCACCGTTTCGAGACGCTCGTTGACGACATCCTCGGTCCAGAAGAACGAGGCCAGCCCCTGCACCCATTCGAAGTACGACACGACAACGCCCCCGGCATTGGCCAGGATGTCCGGCACCACGGTGACGCCCTTTTCGCCCAGGATGCGGTCGGCGGCGGGGTCGATGGGCGCGTTGGCCGCCTCGACGACGAGCGACGCGCGCACGTGGCCGGCGTTCTCTTCGGTCAGGACGCCGCCGAGGGCCGCCGGCACAAGCACGTCGGCGTCGCAGGCCAGGAGCTGCTCATTCGTCATCGGCTCGCAGCCGTCGAGGCCCGCCACCGTTCCGGTGCTCTGCGACCGGGCGATCGCCGCCGGGATGTCGATGCCCTGATGGCGGTAGATGCCCCCGGCGACGTCGGTGATCGCGACGACCTTGTAGCCGTTCCGATGAAGGATCGCGGCAAGGTTGGCGCCGACGTTCCCGAAGCCCTGAATGGCGATGGTGGCGTTCTTCGGATCGGATCGCATTTCGGAGAGCGCTTCGACGAGCACGACGTACACACCGCGGCTGGTGGACTCGCGCCGTCCCAGAGAGCCCCCGAGCGCGATCGGCTTGCCTGTGACGACGCCGAGCGCCGTGCCGCCGGTGGTCATGCCGTACGTGTCGAGGATCCACGCCATGATCTGCTCGTTCGTGTTCACGTCGGGCGCCGGAATGTCCTTGTCGGGACCCAGGACGATCGACAGCTCCGACACGAACCGGCGCGTGAGCCGCTCGACCTCGCCGCGCGAGAGAGTCTTAGGATCGCAGACAACGCCGCCCTTGGCGCCCCCGTACGGAATGTTCACGACGGCGCACTTCCAGGTCATGAGCATGGCGAGCTCGCAGACCTCGTGGAGCGTCACGCCGGGATGGAAGCGAATGCCCCCCTTCGCCGGACCCCGCGCCAGGTTGTGATGCACGCGGTAGCCGCGAAAGACCTTGTATTTCCCGGCGTCCATCTTCACCGGGATCGACACCGCCAGCTCGCGCTTCGGGTGGCGGAGGACCTCGACGAGGTCGTCCTCGAGGCCGAGCAGCCGCCCGGCCGAAGTCAGAAGCGCCTCTGCGGTGGTGCGCGGCGCGGCCAGTCCGGCCCCCGCGGCTTGAGTCGCGGCCATGGTCCCTCCGTAGCGTGTGACGAAAGCATGAATACTACCGCCGTCCCTTTGACCCGCACAGGCGATCGCAGTAGCTTTCCGAGCACAGAGGCGCCGCGGACGCGCGGCGCGCTCCGTCGTCCCGGGGGGATCGGATGGCCGTGCCGATCACTGGCGACCCGCCGCCGCAGGCGCTCGCTTCGCCCGTCGTACCCGCCGCTGTGCGCCCGCGGCGGGCGCTCGCCCGATCGGCCCTCGGCCTGCACCGCGTATTCGACGGCGCCAGCCGCTCGGCGCGCGACCTGCTTTCGGGGCTCGCGCTCGGTGTGCTGGGCGACGAGTCTCTGGACGCCGCCGTCGCAGCCGCGTACGAAGGCCGCTCCGAGTTCCGTGACGCGGCGTTCAACGCGTCGGGGTTGAGGCCCTGGGAATCGGAGTTCGTCATCGCGCACCTGCGCCCCGCGAGCCGCGTCCTCGTGGCGTCCGCGGGGGGCGGGCGCGAAGTGCTGGCGCTCCATCGCATGGGGTTCGGCACCGAGGCGTTCGAGTGCAACGAGGCGCTGGCGGAGTGGGGGAACGCATTCCTGCGCGAGCGGGCGCCCGGCGTCACGATCCGGCGCGCGGCGCCCAGCGAAGTTCCCGCCGGGCTCGGCGCTTGCGATGCCGTCGTGGTGGGGTGGGGCGCGTATCCGCACATTCGGCCCTCGAGCCGCCGCATCGCGTTCCTGCGCGGACTGCGCGCATTGGTCTCCCCGGGCGATCCGGTCCTCCTGTCGTTCTTCGAGCGCTCCGGGCCGCACTCCGACCGCGCCGCGCGGATCGGCGCGGCGGTGCGCGCCGCGCTCGCCCGGACTGCGGTCGAACCGGGCGACATCTTCGGGCCGCCGCCGATGCACCTCTTCGAGCGGCGCGAGATCGAGAGCGAGCTCGCCGCCGGCGGCTTCCGGCCAGTGTTCTACTCAGGACACGGCTACCCGCACGCCGCCGGGGTGGCGGAGTAGCGTCGATGCGGACGGATCCGGCTCCGGCGCTCGCCCGTCTTGCCGTCTCCCTGCTGGCTCCTGCCCGCCACGGCGAACGGGATCTCGAGCTGGGAGCGGCCCGGGCGATCGAGCAGGGGCTCGCGGGGATCTACAGCGCGGGTCTCGACGGGAAGCGGCTGCGGGCGGGCGAAGCCCTGACGGCCGCGCGCCGGCAGGAAGTGCTGAATCATTTCCTCAGCACGCGCCACATGACTCATGTGCTCGGAATGCTGGGCTCCAAGGGGGTCATCCCGCTGGTTCTCAAGGGGCGTCCTCTCGCGGAGCGGCTCTGGCCGCGCTCGGACATGCGCCCGGCGGGAGACCTCGACCTGCTCATCTCCGGGGAGCAGCTCGGCGGCGCGCTGGCGGTGCTGTTGCGCGCCGGCTACCGGCCCGTCGCGGGTCCCGACTCCGAGCCCGGCCGTCCCACTTGTGCCGGCGTGGAGCTTTCGCCGCCGGACGGCCGATGGGCGGTGGACCTGCACACGAGGACATTCCGGACCGTCGGTGGAAAGATCGCGGCGGAGTCTCTGCTCGCGCGGTCGCTCGAGGGGCGGATCGAGGGCTTTCCGATCCGGGTGCTGGAGCCGGCGGACGAGATCCTCTACCTCCTCGTCCATGCGGCGAAGCACGGGGCGGTGCAGCCCCGCTGGCTGCTCGACATCGCCGCGGCGTATCTGCGTTACGGACAGGCCGCATGGGAGCAGGCGCGCGAACGGGCGGCCCTCTCGCAGGCGCTGCGCCCCTTCACGACGGCGGAGCGCCTGATGCAGAAGACCGGCCTTCCGCGCCCGCCCCGCCGCGCCGTCCGCCGCACGGCGGGACCGTTCACGCGACTCCTGCTCGACAGCGTTGTCCGTCTGGATCCGGAACCGGGCAAGCGCGGCCTTTCGCAGGTGCGCCGGTATGCAATGGAGTGGCTTCTGGAGGACAGCAAACGCTTGCGCTTCGACCGCATGCTCGGCGCGGCCCGGCGGATGGCACGCGGCGCCGGTCTGCGAAGAGCCTCCCGTGCCGCACGCCCCATCGCCGCTCTCGCGAGCAGTCGCTGGGTCGAGCGCCGTCTTGCGGCCGGCGGACCGGAGCCGCAGTGGATGAGTCTGTCCGGTTCGAGCATGGAGCCGTCGGTTCCGGCGGGAAGCCGCCTGCTGGTTCAGCCGATCGGGCCGGGCCGGGAGCCGGACCCGGGGGACATCGTGGTGGTGCGCCGTGACGGGCTGCTGGTGGCGCATCGCCTGCTGCGCAGCGGCCGCGGCGCCATCGTGACGCGCGGGGACGCGCTATCCAAGGACGACGCCCCGTTGCCCGAAACCGATTTGCTCGGCCGGGTGATTGCCGTGAATGCACCGTGAGAGGAAAGGGAGGAAACTCCGATGAAGGAACCCGAACGCGAGTCCGCTGAGACGGGCCCCGAGCCCGCCGGCAGAAAGCCGTACGCGCCGCCCGCTATCTCCTGGGAAGAAGAGTACAGGCCTGCGGCATTCGGCCTCTCGTGCTCCAAACAGCCGGGCGACCCCGCGTGCACTTTCACGAAAGTGTGACCTGTCATGCTGACCCGTCTCGAAATCGCCGCGATCGGCTTCCGGCTCGAGACCTCACCCGGGCTGGCCCTGAGGATCGCGCACCACTACGCGGAGTTCTGCCGCGGCACCTCAACCGATCCGACGATCGGCTTTCGACTTCACGCGCGGGGCCTGCCGCAGCGGGCCACACCCGGGCCGGAAGAGTTCTGGAGCGCGCGTCTCGACGCAGGCGACGGCCGCCGGCTCCGGCTCGAGGGGGACGTCCGGGGCCGTCTGGATCTCGATACACGGACGGGAGCGATTGCAGGGCGCGATGGGCTGGCCGCCGCCGACACGCTGGTGCGGCTCGCGCTGTCCTCGGCCGCCGCGGAGTGCGGATGGCTGCTTCTGCACGGCGCGGCGATCGCAGCAGACGGGGGCGGATGGGTCCTGGTGCTTGGCCAGTCGGGCGCCGGAAAGAGCACCGCCGCCGCGGCATTCGAGTCGTTCTGCGACGAATGGGTTTTCCTGCGCCCGGCCCCGGCCGGCGCGGAGTGCGCGAGCACCCCGTACTGGAGGGGCCGGCCCGGGCGGGCCGAGTGCCGCGCGGTCGTCTGCCTCGAGCGCGGTGAGCCGGCGGTCTTCGCGCGCGTCGCCGGCGCCGCCGCGCTGGCCGCTCTGTCGCACCATGTCGTGCGCTTCGCGCCGCTGCGCGGGCAGGACGAGCGGATGCTCGAGCTGCTGGCCGCCATTGCGGCGGCCGTTCCGGTGCATCGCGCCGCATGTCCTTCCGGTGGCCGCTACCTGCCGTTCCTGCGGAACCGGCTCGAGGGCGCGGGCGTCGCGCCTTCGATGAAGCCGGTGGCGGCATGATCACCATGCGCTCGGTTCCGAAGCGCCGCCCCGGCACCGCCTGGCAGGAGATCGAGCGCGAAATCGTGATCCTGCCGCCGGGGGAGGAGCGTCTCATCGGTTTGAACGATGCGGCCGGGCGGATCTGGCTGCTTGCGGATGGCACCCGCACCGCCGCGCAGATCGCCGCGGATCTCGGGCTGGTGTACGACGCTCCCGGGGAGCGGCTGGCCACCGACACGATCGGCTGTCTCGAGCTGTTCGCCGCGCGCGGCTGGATCGAGGTCGGCGGTGAGTGAGGCGGCGATGGAGCCGGGGCCGCGGTACCGAAGCCTGCTCGCCGGCTCCGAGACGCGGTGCGTGCCGATCTCGGTGACGTTCGAGATCACACTCGGCTGCAACCTCAGGTGCGTGCACTGCTACAACTTCGACCGCAGCCCCGAGGCGGCGCGAGGGCCGGAGCGCGGCGAGCCGCTCGGCGACCCGGAGATCCATCGGGTCATCGACGAGGTCCGCGCGGAGGGGGGGCTCTTCCTCGCATTCACCGGGGGCGAGCCGACGGCGCATCCCTCGCTGCCGGAGTTCATCGCGCACGCCGCCGGGGCCGGCTACCTGGTGCGTCTGAAGACCAACGGTCTCAACCTCGATGCGGAGCGCGTCCGGCGGTTCACCGCGGCCGGACTGCGGGCGGTGGACCTCAGCGTTTACGGCGCGACGCCGGACACGCACGACCGCTTCGTGCGCCGGGAAGGCGCTTTCGAAAAGACGATCGCCGGTGCGCGCCGCGCGCGGGCCGCGGGGCTCGACGTCGCGTTCACGTTCATCCTGAACCCGGCAAACGTGGGCGAGGCGGAAGCGATGATGGCGCTGGCCGAACAGCTCGGAGTGCGCGCCACCGCCGACACCCATATGACCTCGCGCTACGATGGCGACCGCTCCTCGCTCGAGACACAGCTTTCGCTCGCGGATCTGGAGACGCTGTACCGCGGACCGCTGGCGATGTACGTCGCGGGGCGCGAGGGGGAGCAGGGCTCCATCGCGTGTCCCTGCGCCCGCTCGGTCTGCGGAGTCTCGTCGAGCGGCGAGGTCTATCCCTGTATCGGCGCGCCGGTTCCCGCAGGAAACGTGCGGCAGGCGCCGTTCCGGACGATCTGGCGGGAGTCGCCGGTGTTTCTGCGCATCCGCTCGCTGCGGAAGGAAAGCTTCGCCGCCTGCTCCGAGTGCGAGCACGCCCGCTGGTGCGCGCGCTCTTCGGGCGTGATGTACAGCAACACCGGGGATTTCACCGGCCCACCGGTCTTCGGCGCCGACCTCACGTGCCACGAAGCGGCGCTGCGCCACCGCCTCGACATCGCGAGCCGCCCCGCGTAGTCTGCGCCTCCTTCACGGAGGTCCGGTGTCGGAAGTGCCGTTCCCCGAGGCGCCGCAGCCCGAGGACGTTCCGTCCGTCGCAGCGCGCCAGGCGTCGCGTCTGTTCATCCTGCCGGCGATCATCGTCGGCGTCGTGGCCGTGTGCCTTCTGATCGTCGGCGGGCTCTACACGCTCCTGCGCGAGAGCAGCGACCCCGCCTCGTATCTCGAGCAGGTCGTCAGCGGCTCGGGGCACCGCCGCTGGCAGGCCGCCTACGAGCTGTCGCGCGTCATCGAGGCGGCGGAAGGGCGCGTGCCGCCCGAGACCGCCGCCGCCCTCGTCGACGTGTTCGACAAGGCGCGCGCCGATGACCCGAAGGTCCGGCGCTACCTCACCCTGGCTCTGGGGCGCGTGAAGGATCCGCGCTGCGTCGAGGCGCTGCGGACCGTCGCCGCGGACCCCGATGTCGAGACCCGCATCTACGCGATCATGGGACTGGGCCGGCAGGGGGACCACGCGTCGGTCCCGCTGGTCGCCGCGGCGCTGCAGGATGCCGATTCCGGCGTGCGGATGACCGCCGCCTACACCCTGGGCTTCATCGGAGACGGCGGCTCCGCCGCGGCGCTCGCCCCCGCCCTGGCCGACTCCGATCCACTGGTGCGCTTCAACGCCGCGGTCGCGGCCGCGCAGCTCGCCAGCCCGGCCGGCGAATCGATTCTGTTGGGCATGCTCGACGCCGATGCGCTCGCAACGCTCACCGACGCGGCGGGAAATCCGCTGTTCTCCGGCGAGCAGGTCCGCGAGACGCGCATGACGTCGATCCGCGCCCTCGCGGGGCTCGGAACGCCCACCGGCAACGAGAAGATCGCGGCGATCGCGGCGTCGGATCCCGATCTGCGCGTGCGCGATCTGGCCATCAAGGCCCTGGCGGACCCGCGCGCCGCCGCGGCCGCGCCGCCGCCTCCGTCCGCGCCTTGACAGAGTCCCGGACCCCGGCAAGAATCCGCACGTTTTTTTGCGCGGGGGACGTTCGACCACATGACGACGAGCACGCCAGCCAGGCCCGCGCCCGGGGACTCCGGCATGAACCGGAGAAAGTTCCTCTCCTGGGTGGGCGTCGCCTGGATCGCCTTCACCGGCTCCATGGCGGTCATGGCCGCGCAGCTCGGCCGGTTCATGTTCCCGAGCGTGCTGTTCGAGCCGCCGCTCGTGTTCAAGGTCGGCTACCCCGAGGACTTCGCGGTCGGCGCGGTGGACGAGCGCTTCAAGGAGCGCTACGGCATCTGGATGGTGCGCTCCGACAAGGAGTTCTACGCGCTCATCTCCACGTGCACGCATCTGGGCTGCACGCCGAACTGGCTGGCCGCCGAAGAGAAGTTCAAGTGCCCGTGCCACGGGAGCGGGTTCTACAAGAGCGGCATCAACTTCGAGGGGCCGGCGCCGCGCCCGCTCGAGCGCGCCGCCATCTCGCTGTCGGACGACGGGCAGATCGTCGTGGACAAGGGGCGGAAGTTCCTGCAGGAAAAGGGTCAGTGGGCCGATCCGGACTCGTTCGTGCTGGTCTGAGCCCGGTGTAGAGAGCGAGACCGAGGGAGGGGATGGCCGACAAGCCGGTGTGGCCGATGGGCTACATCCGCGAGACGCAGATCTGGAAGTCGATCTTCCGGCACGGCAAGCCGGTGGATCCGCGCAACCGGGCGCTCGCGGTCATCAGCAATGTCTTTCTGCACCTGCACCCGGTCCGGATCCGCAAGTCCGGGCTGCGCATGCGCTTCACCTGGTGCATGGGCGGCACGACCTTCTTCATCTTCCTGGTGCTGACCTTCACCGGGCTCATGCTGATGTTCTACTACCGGCCCACGGTCGAGTACGCCCGGGCCGACATCGTGGACCTGCGCGAGCAGGTGGCGTTCGGCGTGATGCGCGAGATTCACCGCTGGGGCGCCCACGCGATGGTCATCACCGTGTGGCTGCACATGCTGCGCGTCTTTCTGACGGGTTCGTACAAACCGCCGCGCGAGTTCAACTGGAACGTCGGAGTGATCCTGCTCGTGCTGACGCTGCTGCTCTCGTTCACAGGCTACCTGCTGCCCTGGGACCAGCTCGCGATCTGGGCGATCACCGTCGGCTCGAACATGGCCCGAGCCACGCCGCTGTTAGGCCACGAAGGGCCGGGCGCGGCGCTCCTGAAGCTCGGCGACATCCCGCTGATCCACGCGGCGGACGACGCCCGGTTCGGGCTGATCGGCGGCCGCTTCATCGGCGAAATGACGCTGCTGCGGTTCTACGTGCTTCACTGCGTCGGGATTCCGCTCGTCGCGGCGATCCTGATGGCGGTGCACTTCTGGCGCGTCCGCAAGGACGGCGGCATCTCGGGTCCGCTCTAGGGCGCGGGGGCGATGGAACTCGTCAAGGGGTTCATCAACTGGCTCTGCGAGCCGACGATCTTTTTCGGGCTCTCGGTGCTTTTGTTCATCGCGATGTTCACGCTGCGCGGATGGGTGAAGCCGCGCAACGCGATGATCCTGTTTGCCGGGATGACGGTCTTCTTCATCGTCTCGATGTTCGACCCGAACTTCCGGCTGATCGTGGCGAAGCCCGACAACGTTCCGATCGCGGGGATGCTCTTTCTGGTGGCGTTTTTCTCCTGGGTCGGCCTGAAGCAGGCGTTCGACAATGACGAGCGCATCGCGAAGGGGCTGGGACCGGCCGAGAAGGACGAGTCGTCTCAGAAGGTCCTGGTGTGGCCCGATCTCGTCTACAGCGAGTTCATCTGCCTGATCCTGCTGTCGGTCCTGCTGATTGCCTGGGCGATCCTGCTGCAGGCTCCCACCGAGGAACCGGCGAACCTCACGCGCTCGCCGAACCCGTCCAAGGCGCCCTGGTACTTCCTCGGTCTGCAGGAGATGCTGGTCTACTTCGACCCCTGGCTCGCCGGCGTCGTGTTTCCGAGCCTGATCATCGTGGGCCTGATGGCGATCCCGTATCTGGACGTGAACCCGAAGGGGAACGGCTACTACACCTTCAAGGAACGGCGGTGGGAGATCCTCACCTACCTGTTCGGGTTCATCGTGCTGTGGATCCTGCTCGTCATCCAGGGCACCTTCCTGCGCGGGCCGAACTGGAACTTCTTCGGGCCGTACGAGCGCTGGGACCTGCACAAGCTCGAAGCCCTCACCAACGTGAACCTGTCTGAGTTTATTTACGTGAAGTGGCTGCCGATGGCCGGCTGGTCGGGCGGGCTGCCGCGCTTCTGGCTGTTCCGCGAGATGTGGGGAATCCTCCTCATCGTCGCCTACTTCGCCATCCCGCCGATCCTGCTGGCCCGCGGCGCCTTTCGCGGCTTCTACCAGAAGCTGGGGCTCATTCGGTACAACGTGATGATGTTCCTGATGCTGTTCATGCTCGCGCTGCCGATCAAGATGTTCCTCCGCTGGACGCTCAACCTGAAGTATCTCGTCGCGATCAACGAGTTCTTCTTCAACATCTAGACGGAGCGCGCGTGGCCGTTCTGCACCCCGATCACCTCTACAAGATGTCGCGCATGAACCGGGCGTTCGCGCTGTCGGCGATCGCGCTGCTGCTCGTGCTCGTGTGGATGCTCGCCGCCGACTACGGGCGCGAGTGGAAGACCTATCAGGCGGGGTTCATCCGCGCCGACGTCGAACAGACTCGCACGGGGATCGAGGAAGCCGAGAAGGCGATTGACCCGGCGGCGCTCGAGGCGGCGACGAAGGCGCGCGACGAGGCCGAGACGGCTCTGGCCGCCAGGCAGGCCGACCTCGACGCGGCGAACGCCGAGGTCAGCCGTCTCCAGACGGCCCTCTATCCGATCGACCAGCAGTACCGCTTCACGAAGGCGCAGATCGACGTGCTCAAGTTCGAGGTCGACGAGGCGCGCGGTCACTCGAGCCCCGATCTCGAGAAGCGCCAGCACGAATTCCAGGAGATGAGCCAGGCCCTCGAGGAGCGGCGTCAGGCGCTGCTCGCCCAGCAGGAGGCGATCGAGGCGGCGCAGAAGACAGTGACCGGAATGACCGATGCGCGCGACAAGGCATCGGCCTTGCTCGACGATCTGCGCAAGCTTGTCATCCGCGGCGAGCGCAAGCTCGTCAAGACCGAACCCGACTGGCGGCGCACGCTCCTGAACCTCCCGATGGTCGATTTCGTGGCGCCGACCCTCAAGGTGAAACAGGTCGTGCTGCCGAACATCCGCAACGATGTGAACTTTCTCGAGATCCCCCGCGTGGACCGCTGCATGACCTGCCACGTGGGGATCAATCAGAAGGGCTTCGAGAATCTGCCCCAGCCGTACACAACCCACCCGCGCATCGAGCTGTTCGCGGGCGACGACTCGAAGCACCCGATGGGCTCCTTCGGCTGCACCACCTGCCACTATGGCCACGACCGGGGCACGTCGTTCCACTCGGCCGCCCACACTCCCTCGACGCCGGAGCAGAAGGAAGAGTGGGAGAAGAAGTATCACTGGGAGCCGCTGGAGCACTGGGACGAGCCGATGCTGCCGAAGCAGTTCATCGAGGCCTCGTGCCGCAAGTGCCATTTCGAGCAGGTGCGCATCCCCGGCGGCGAAAAGATCAACCGGAGTCTCGACCTGGTGGAGCGGTACGGGTGCTACGGCTGCCACAAGATCGCCGGGTTCGAAGGACTGCCGAAGCCGGGGCCGTCGCTGCAGTCGATCGCGTCCAAGGTCACGCCGGATTGGACGCTGAAGTGGCTCAAGGATCCGCGCGGGTTCCGTCCGTCCACGCGGATGCCGCAGTTCTGGGACCTCGAAAACGTCTCTTCGCCCGAGGATCTCGAGCGCAGCACCGTGGAGGCCGAGGCGGTCTCCGCCTTCCTGTTCGACAAGAGCGCGCGCCGGAACTTCCCGGATCCGCCGGTCGCCGGCAGCGCCGCCCGCGGCCAGCAGCTCGTGGCCCAGGTGGGCTGCATGGGCTGCCACCAGGTCGGCGAGGACGATCCGGTCACCGACCGCGGCGGTCACCGCGCCTTCGGGCCCGAGCTGAACCAGGTCGGCTCCAAGGTGACACCCGGGTGGCTCTTCGCCTGGCTGAAGAATCCCCGGGCGCTTTCGCCCACGACGCGGATGCCCGACCTGCGGCTCACCGACCAGGAGGCGGCCGACATCGTCGCGTTCCTGATGACGCAGCGGAACCGCGATTTCGAGGCGAAGCCGGTGCCGAAAGCCGATCCGGCGGTTCGCGACAAGATCGTGCTGGAGTATCTCGGTCAGAAGAAGACGGCGGGAGAGGCCGCCACTGCCCTGGCGGCCATGACCGAGGACCAGAAGAGGCTGTTCCTCGGGGAGAAGGTCCTCAACCGGCAGGGCTGCTTCGGCTGCCATCTGATCCCCGGCTACGAGAAGACCGCCGGCGTCTGCGTCGAGCTGTCGCAGTGGGGCAGCAAATACGTCGATCAACTGGACTTCGGTCTGCTCGAGGAGCACGAGACCGAGCCGGGGATGGTTGCGCACATCGAAGGCGTCGGCGACGTCGAGAAGGTCCACCGCGGCAAGGCGGCCTGGGCGCAGCGCAAGCTCATGCAGCCGCGCGTGTTCGACCTGGGCCGGATCAAGAAGCCGGACGAAAAACTGAAGATGCCCTCCTTCGGCATGTCGGAACAGGACGCGCAGGACATCGTGCGCGCGCTGCTGTCGATGACGAAGGAAAAGGTCGACCCGCGCGCCGCGCGGCGGCTCTCGGCGGCGGAGGCCGACGTCGAGGCGGGGCGGCGCATCGTCGAGAACAGGAACTGCAAGGGCTGCCACATCCTCGACGGCATCGGCGGGGACATCCGCGCCGCGGTGGTGCGCTCTCTGGCGAAGTACGAAGGCCGGTCGGCCGACGACGCCGACATGGTTGCCACCACCTTCTCTCCGCCGAACCTCAACAACGAGGGGGCGAAGGTAAACCCGGAGTGGTTCCACGGCTTCCTCGAGGCGCCGAGCACCATCCGCCCGTGGCTCAAGGTGCGCATGCCCTCGTTCCATTTCAATGACGCCGACGTGAACGCGCTGATCACGCATTTCGCGCGCAAGGACGGGGCGCCCTATCCGTTCGTCTCGTACTCCGCCCCCGGCTTCGGCCCGGCCGAGAAGGACGCGGCGCTCAAGATGTTCACCCCCGACTACTTCAACTGCTGGACGTGCCACCAGCAGGGGGAGAAGAAGCCGGCGAGCCCGATGGATTCGTGGGCGCCCGACCTCATGCTGGCCCGACGCCGCCTGCGCGCCGATTGGATCGTCTCGTGGCTGCGCGACCCGCAGAAGATCATGCCGGGCACGCGGATGCCCACGTTCTACGACCCGGCCGACCCGCGCTCCTCGGCGCCGCCCGATCTTCTGGACGGCGATCCGGACCGCCAGATGACGGCGATCCGCGACTACATCTACTCGATCGGCGCCCCCGAGGGGCGCTAGCGGCGGCGGCCGGTGGGAGCGCCTATAATCGCCGCTCCCCTGACACACGATTACGGACGGACCATGGAGAAAAGACGATGAAGATGCGTACAGCGGCAGTGGTCACGCTGGTCGGCGCCTCCTTTGCCGGCGTGTGGTTCTGCGGCGGCCTCGGCTGCGGCACGGGCACCTCGATGGCCCCCGGCGACGTGGTCGCGGCGCCCGGCGGCTCCACCCTCACCGGCAAGATCTCGTTCTCGGGCACGGCGCCCAAGGCGACGAAGATCCAGATGGCCGCCGATCCGGTGTGCATCAAGAACCACCCCGGCGACGCGTTCACCGAGTCGGTCGTGGTGAACGGCAACGGCACGCTCAAGAACGTATTCGTCTACATCAAGTCTGTTCCCGGGACCTTCGCGCCCCCGGCGGCGCCGATGACGATCGACCAGAAGGGCTGCGCCTACGCGCCGCACGTCTTCGGAATCCAGACCGGGCAGAAGCTGAAAATCCTGAACAGCGACGGCACGCTGCACAACGTGCACTGGCTGTCGAAGATCAACCCGTCGCAGAACCTCGCCATGCCGAAGTTCGTGAAGGAGAAGGAAACCGCCTTCGCGAAGGAGGAGGTCATGGTGAAGTTCCAGTGCGAGGTCCACAACTGGATGAACGCCTGGATGGGTGTTCTGCCGCACCCGTTCTTCGCGGTGAGCGGCGCCGAAGGCACCTACACCATCAAGGACCTGCCCGCAGGCACCTACGACGTCATCGCGTGGCACGAGAAGTACGGCACGCAGACGATGAAGGTCACCGTCTCGGGCAGCGACAGCAAGACCGCCGACTTCGCCTTCAAGGCGAGCTAGGCCTCAGGGCGCCATGACGCCGCCGCGACCGGGGAGCGGGCTGCACCGCTTCGCCTGCCTCGTCGCGGCGGCGACGTTCTGCCTTCTCATCGCCGGAGGTCTCGTCACGAGCACCGGGTCGGGGCTCGCGGTTCCCGACTGGCCGCTCTCGTACGGCACCTTCTTCCCCGAGATGGTTGGCGGAGTCTTCTACGAGCACGGCCACCGGATGATCGCCGGTACCGTGGCCCTGCTGACCCTGGCGCTCGCCGTCGCACTGCAGTGGCGCGAGCCGCGCCGCGGCGTGCGGATTCTCGGCTGGGTCGCGGTGGGAGCGGTGCTGCTGCAGGCGATTCTGGGCGGCATCACGGTGCTCTGGCTGCTTCCGACGCCCGTTTCCGTCGCGCACGCCTGCCTGGGGCAGATCTTCTTCTGCCTCATTGCCACGATCGCGCTCGTCACGTCGCCCTCGTGGCGTGAGGGGGTCTCGGCCGCGGACGCGCCGCCGCCGGCGTCGCGCGCCGTGTTCCTGGCAACCGCCGGCGCCCTCTTCGTGCAGCTCGTGCTCGGGGCGTGGATGCGCCACGACGGCGCCGGGCTCGCGATCCCGACATTCCCTCTGGCGTTCGGCCGGCTGATTCCGCCCTTCGACAACCCGGGCGTGGCGATCCACTTCGCGCACCGCGTCTGGGCCCTCGTCGTGACGGCCTGCGTCCTCGCTTCGGCCTTCCGTGTCGTGCGGCATCACCGCGGCGACCGGCCGCTCGCGGCGCCCGGGCTTCGCATGACGCTCCTGCTGCCGGTGCAGATCACCCTCGGCGCGTACACGGTGCTCACGGCGAAAGGGGTCGCGGTCGCCACGACGCACCTGGCGTTCGGGGCGCTGCTCCTGGCCGCTTCGGTAATCCTCTGCGTTCAGTCCGAAACGCGGCGCGTTGCGGCGAAGGTCCCGCCGCGAACCGGCTGGGTGCCGGGCGCGGAGCCGGCCTGATGCGCAGCCAGAGCCTCGGAGCCGAGCGCGCCATCGCCCCGGCCGGCGTGCTCGCGAGAGCCGCCGACTGGCTCGACCTCTCCAAGCCCCGCATCACCGGCATGGTGCTCGTGTCGGCGTTCGTCGGGTGTCTCGTCGGCGCCGCCGGGGGCGCGCGGCCGGCGATCGTGCTGGCCGCCGTCGCCGGAACCGCTCTCGTCACGGCGGGCGCGCAGACGATCAATCAGCTTCTCGAGCGGCGCACCGACGCCCTGATGCTGCGCACGCGCAGCCGCCCGCTGCCGGCGGGGCGCGTGGGCGTTCCCGAGGCGGCGATTCTCGGGACCGTCGAGTCCGTGGCCGGGCTCGCAATCCTTGCCGCCGGAACGAACCTGCTGACGGCAGGGCTCGGGCTGCTCGCGTTCGTGCTCTACACGGCGGTCTACACGCCGCTGAAGCAGGTGAGCCCCGTCTGCACGCTCGTCGGCGCGGTGCCGGGGGCGATGCCCCCTGTCATGGGCTACACGGCGGCCACCGGGCGCCTCGACGCGGGCGCCGCGGCGCTCTTCGCCATCCTGTTCGTGTGGCAGCTTCCGCACTTCTACGCCATCGCGTGGATGTATCGCGACGACTACGCGCGCGCGCGGCTCGCGATCATCTCCGTCGGCGACGACAGCGGGGGGCGGACGACTTCGCGCGCCGTCTTCTGGGCGCTCGCGATGATCCCGGCCAGCCTCGCGCCGTGGGGGGCCGGTCTCGCGGGGCCGGGCTACGCCGCCGGCGCGACCGGACTGTGCAGCCTGTATCTTGCCGCTGCCGTGGCCCTGCGCCTGCGGCGCGAGTTGCCGGAAGCCCGCAGGCTGCTGCTCGCTTCCGTGGCCACGTTGCCGCTTCTGCTGCTGCTGCTCGTCGTCTGCGCCGAAGGCGGCCCGCCCGTGCAGGCCGCCGCGCCCGCGGCCTCCGCCCTGCCGGCGCGTGCCCTGCCGGCCTTCTCGCTGACGGAGCGCTCGGGCCGCACCGTCACGGCCGAGTCGCTGCGCGGCCGCGTGTGGGTCGCCGGGTTCGTGTTCACGCGCTGTGCCGGCGTCTGCCCCGCGATGACCGCCGCAATGGCCCGCCTGCAGAACGACCTCGCCGACGTGCCCGAGTTCCGTCTCGTATCGATCAGCGTCGATCCCGAGTACGACACGCCCGAGGTGCTGACCGGCTACGCGGCGGCCGCCGGGGCCGACCCGGAGCGGTGGCTGTTCCTGACCGGACCGCCCGCGGAGATCACCGGGCTCTCGACGAAGGGATTCCTGCTCGCGGCGGCGGCCGAGGGCGACAACCCCGTGCACAGCCAGCGCCTCGCGCTCGTGGATCGCGACGGAGCCGTTCGGGGCACCTGGGACTCCGCCGACCCGCAGGCGCTGAAGGCGCTCGAGGCGCAGGCGCGCGCACTCGCTGCCGGCGCAGCACCCGCCGGTGCCTGACCTTCACGATCTTCCGGCGCTGAACGCCACGCTGAATGGCACGAGCGCCGTGCTGCTCTCGGCGGGCTACGCGTTCATCCGCTCGGGCCGCAGGCGGGAGCACGCCGCCTGCATGATCGGCGCGCTGACCGTCTCGGCCGCATTCCTGGTCTCGTATCTCGTCTACCACGCGCAGGCGGGCAGCACGCGCTTCGCCGGCGAGGGCTGGATCCGGCCGGTGTATTTCACGATTCTGCTCACGCACACGCTGCTCGCGGCCGCGGTCGTGCCTCTGGCGCTCGTGACGGTGCGGCGCGCCGCGACGCGGCGCTTCGACGCGCACCGGGGGATCGCGCGCCTCACGCTGCCGGTCTGGCTTTACGTGTCGGTGACCGGGGTTGTAATCTACTGGTTGCTCTATCACGCGTACCCGTCGCGGTAATCGGAACGGGGCATGGAGATCGGACCGGGACTCATCGTGGCGCTGGTCGTGGTCGGCGGGGCGGCGCTCCTGGTCTTCTTTGCGACGGCCCGACCGGCGCGCGGGCGCACGGAGAGCCGCAAATCCCGGAAGGACGGAGAACACAGCGATGACTGACGCGAACGAGAAGCCGGCCGCGCCGTCCCCCGCGCCCGCCGCGCCTGCTCCCACCCCGGCCGCGTCTGCTGCACCGGCGGCGTCTCAGGCCGCGCCGGCGCCCGGGCATCAGAAGGCGGCCGCCTTCACCGGCGGCGAGGCGGAGTTCGCCGAGATGCCGCCGCTCATCGAGGGCCGCCCCGATTTCGGCGACGGCGCCCTGACGGCGATCCTGTGGGGTACGGTGATCGTCTGCGGGCTCTTCGTCGTCTTCGGCCTCGGCAAGATCTTCGGTGTCATCAAGGCCTATTACTTCTGAGCGGCGTCCGCGCGTCCTCCCGCGCGGGTTCTTCGATCGTCCCGTCCTGGAAGTCGCGCGCGACCTGCTTGGGGCGCGTATCGTGCGCCGCCGCGGACGCAGCCTGCGCGTGGGTCTGATCGTCGAGGTCGAGGCGTACGACGGGCCGCGCGATCTTGCCTGCCATGCGTCGCGCGGGCGCACCGCGCGCACGGAAGTCATGTTCGGTCCGGCGGGGCACGCGTACGTCTACCTCGTCTACGGAATGCACCACTGCCTCAACGTGGTCACGGGGCCCGAGGGATATCCGGCGGCGGTCCTGATCCGCGCCCTCGCGCTCGATCCGCAGGATGGCGACGAGGCCGGGCAGGCCGCCCGCGCCGCCGCCGGGCCGGGGCGGCTCACGCGGTGGCTCGGCGTCGCGCGCGCGCAGAACGGCGCCGATCTCTGCGACCGCTCCGGGCCGCTCTGGATCGAGGCGTCGGGTCCGCCGGCGCCGAAAGCGATCGTGACCGGCCCGCGGATCGGCGTCGACTACGCCGGCCGCTGGGCGGCGCGCCTCTGGCGGTTCGGCATCGCCGGGCATCCGGCGCTTTCGGTGCCGTTCGCGCGCAAGAAGCGCGGCGCCGGCCCCGCGCGTGGGTGATTCGCCGGGGTCGCCGTACGCAGCCTGGCTCGACGGGGAGCGCGCGCGGCGTCAGGAGACGCTGACCTTCCCCGAGATTCGCCGCGCCCTGCAGGCGCTCTCCGAGGACTACACCTCGAGGCGCGGCCGGCTGGCGCGGGGCGCCGCGTTTTCGGGAGAAGGGAAGCGGGCTGCCTACGCCCTCTACTACGCGCCCACGCACTTCGTTCTGACGCGGGCGGTGCTGGACTCGCTCGGCGGCACCGGGGCGGCTCTGCGCGAGATCGTGGATCTTGGCTGCGGCACCGGCGCCTGCGCCGCAGCGTGGGGGCTCGCCTGCGCCCCGCCCGCGCCGGCGCTGCTTGGAATCGACAGAGATGCCCGCATGCTCGAAGACGCCCGGCGGGGGTGGCGGGAGCTCGGGCTGCGAGGAACGACGCGTCGCGCGGGGGCGGGGGCCGGGCGGCTGCCGGGCCGGGGCTCGGGTGTTCTCGCGGGCTGGTCGGTGAACGAGCTGCCGCCGGAGGCCCGGGAGCGGCTTCTGGACGGGATCCTGGACGCGGCCGGGCGCGGGGCCTTGATTCTGGTGCTGGAGCCTGTCGCCCGGGGCCCGAGCGCCGCCTGGTGGAGGGCCTGGGAACGGGCGTTTCTGCCCGAGGGCGGCCGGGTCGACGAATGGCGCTTCCCGGCCTCGCTCCTCCCACCGGAAACCATGGCCCTGGGCCGCGCCGCGGGCCTTGATCCACGCTATTTGACCGCCCGGAGCCTGGCTTTGGGATTCCCGGCGGGCATCACCGGGAGGCCCCCGAAATGAACGAGATTCCGGTGGTTTCCGGACCGCGTCGGCGTACCGTCAGGGGGCATGATGAACGACACGGCCGACAGCGAAAGCCTGATGCTTCAGGTCGAGCGCCTGCGGGAGCTCAATGCGACTCTCAGCGAGACGGTGGATCGGCTGACGGGGGCCGTGGTCGATCTGTGGAAGCAGAACCGCAAGCTCGAAGAGCTCGACTGGCTCCCCTGACTCAGGCCGGCGCACCCCGCGCCTGAAGCTTCCTCTCGAACCATGAAATCGTGCGCGCGAGTCCCTGCTCGAGCGGGATCCGCGGCTCCCAGCCCAGCGTCTTCCGCCCGAGGCTGATGTCGGGTTTCCGCTGCGTGGGGTCGTCCTGAGGCAGGGGCTTGTGCACGATCTTCGAGCGCGACCCCGTCATTTTCTGAAGCGTTTCGGCGAGTTGGAGGATCGTGAACTCGGTGGGATTGCCCAGATTCACGGGACCAGTGAAGTCTTCGGCGTCCATCAGGCGAATGAGGCCTTCGACCAGGTCGTCCACGAAGCAGAACGACCGTGTCTGCGAGCCGTCGCCGTAGACGGTCATCTCCTTGCCGGTGAGCGCCTGCACGATGAGGTTGCTGACGACGCGTCCGTCGTTGAGCGCCATGCGCGGGCCATACGTGTTGAAGATGCGCGCAACGCGGATGGGAATGGCATGCTGACGGTGGTAGTCGAACATCAGAGTCTCGGCGACCCGTTTTCCTTCGTCGTAACAACTACGAATCCCAATCGGGTTCACGTTGCCCCAGTACGCCTCGGTCTGGGGGTGCTCCTTGGGGTCGCCGTAGACCTCGGAGGTCGAGGCCTGCAGGATGCGCGCACGGGTGCGCTTCGCCAGCTCGAGCATGTTCGTCACCCCGAGCACATTCGCCTGGATCGTGCGGACAGGGTCGAACTGGTAGTGCACCGGCGAGGCGGGGCAGGCCAGATTGAAGATCCGGTCCACCTCGAGATCCACCGGCGTGATCAGGTCGTGCCGCAGGATCTCGAAGTTGTAGTGGCCCAGCAGCGACCGGACGTTCTCCTTCGAGCCGGTGAAGAAATTGTCGAGACAGAGGATCTCGTCCCGCTCCGAGACGAGGCGCTCGCACAGATGCGAGCCGATGAAACCGGCGCCGCCGGTGACGAGGATGCGCATGACGCCACACTTTAGCATCGCGCCCCCGGCGCTTGGGAGCGGGCGCGCCCCTCGGATAGACTCCAACCCCCCGTCGCCGGATATTCCGGGGATGGCCGCGCGATCCCGGGAATCCTGTTGAGCGCTGAGTCGCTGCCATCCGAGGACACGGCCCCCGAATCCCCCCGCGGGATCCCCGCAGCGGCCCGGGCTCCCGTGCGGGCGCGGGCGTTGTGGCTCGTTCCCTTCGCCGTTTTCGCGCTCGTTCTGTGGCTCGAGGCCGAGGTGCCGTCGCTGCCGTCTCTGGAACAGGGGCCGTCGCTCTGGCGCGCGCTCGGCGACTCGGCGCTGGGGACCGGTTTCGAAGGGATCCTGTCGCAGGTCGCGCTCGCGGACGTCCTGCGCCGGCTGGGCATGACGATCGGCTGCTTCGGCCTGGCGTGGCTCGCGGTGCGTGCGGCGCCGCGCTTCACGGGAGAGACGCTGGGGCGCGCCGCTTCGGCGGTGCTCGCGTGGCCCAGGCGCCGCTACGGGCTCGTGCTGTTCCTGGCTACGGTGCTGGGTCCTCTGGCCTGGTTCTTCCTGGTGCGCGGGCTCACGCCGCGGCTGGGCGACGAGATCGCCTATCTCTTTCAGTCGCGCCTGTTCTCCGGCGGCCTGCTCACGACGCATTCTCCGGTCGCGCCGCGGTTCTACAAGATCAATCTCATCGTGCGCGGAGGCCGATGGTTCAGCCAGTACCCGCCCGGCCACCCGCTCGTGCTCGCGCCGGGCTGGTGGATCGGCAGTCCGTGGCTGATCTGTCCGCTCGCCGGCGGTATTTCGGCGCTCGCGATCTGGCGGATCGCCGCGCGGCTCTGCGACGAGATGACCGGCCGTCTCGCGGGCGTGCTGATGGCGGTGTCGCCGTTCGCGATCTTCCTCTCGGGCTCGTATCTCTCGCATGCGACCTGCCTGATGCTCGGTTCGCTCGCCTGCCTCGGACTGCTCGTCGCCGCGGAGCGCGCGGCGGCGCAGGGGCTTCGCTGGAAAACCGGCGCGCTCGCCGCGATCGCGGGCGGCTGTCTGGGTCTCGCGGGGGCGGCGCGGCCGCTGTCCGGCATCGGTCTCGCGCCGGCGCTCGTTCTCATCGGGCTCGTCGCCGGAGTGAGCGCGGGCGTGGCCGCGGGGCTGCCCCGGCGGCGCGCGCTGGCGCGTGTCGTGGCGGTGCTAATGATCTTCGGCGCGTTGATGGCCGGGGGCGCGTCGCTGGCGCCGCTCTACAACAGCCGCACGACCGGCCACGCTCTCGTCTGGGGTTACCAGAAGGCGCAGCGCTCGGCTCACGAGCTGGGGTTCGGCAGGAGGGGAGACCTCGGGGTCGAGTTCACGCCGGAGCGCGCTCTCTTCAACACGCGCGTGCGCTGGCGCTGGCTCGACGGCGGCACTCTGTCAGGGTTCGATCCGGTTCCGGGCGGCGGGTATTTCTTCTGGCCGTTCCCGTTTCTCATCCTGCCGCTCGGCCTGCTCGCGCGGGGCAACCTGAAGCGCAACGATCTGCTTCTGGCCGCGATCCCGGTTTGCCTCACGCTCGCCTATTTCCCGTACTACTATCTGGATATCTGCTGGGGGCCGCGCTTCCTGTACGAATCGGCGATCGGATTCCTGCCGCTCACCGCGCGCGGCGCCATCGCGTGGGCGGGCATGCTCTCCGCGTCCGGCCTGCCGGGAGTGCGCACGGGCGGCCGCAGCGTCGTGACGGCCCTGCTCGCCGGCGCGTCTCTTCTGGGGCTCACGCATGCCGCCGCCACCGGGGAGCGGCTCTACGACACCGTCACGTGGCCGACCCGCCGCGTGGATCAGGCGCTCACGCGCGCGGTCGACGACGAGCACATCACCAGCGGCCTCGTCTTCGTCAGCGGGGCGGGCGCGTTCTATGAAACGGCCTGGAGACGCATGTTCGTGGACCGGAGGATCTCGGTGATGTTCGCGAAGGACCTGGGCGTGGACAATTCGATCCTCGTCGGGCGCCTGAAGCCCTCGAACGTCTGGGTCGCCCGCTACAACGGCGACGAGAAGGCCCCGATCTTCGACATCGGCCCGTGGACCCCCCCGCCGCCCGAACCCGGGCAGGAGACGCCCGCCCCGTGATCCTGTCGGTCGTCATTCCGGTCTACAACGAGAAGGGGACCCTCGAGGAGCTGCTCCGCCGCGTTGCGGCGGTGCCGATCCCGAAGCAGGTCGTGCTCGTGGACGACTGCTCTACCGACGGCACGCGCGAGCGGCTGCACGCGCTCGCGGAGGGCTGGAAGACGCGTGGGCCCGCGGCGCTCGGGCTCGCGGCGCTCGCCGCGCCGATGGAGCTGACATTCGCATGGCACGAGAAGAACGCGGGCAAGGGGGCCGCCGTGCGCACCGGCATCGCCCGCACGACCGGCGGCATCGTCATCGTGCAGGACGCCGACCTCGAATACGACCCCGCCGACTATCCGGCGCTCGTCGCGCCGATCGAGGGGGGTGCTGCCGACGTCGTGTACGGGTCGCGCCATTTGAAGGGCGACCTGCAGAAGGGCTACTTCTCGAATTACTTCGGCAACCGGTTTCTGACCTTCGTGTCGAACCGGTTCACCGGTCTCGGTCTCACCGACATGGAGACCTGCTACAAGACGATGCGCGGCGAGATCGCGCGCGGCATCACGCTGCGCTCGAACCGCTTCGGCTTCGACCCTGAGATCACCGCGAAGATCGCCCGCGGAAAGCACCGCGTCGTCGAGGTGCCGGTGAGCTACGTCGGGCGCACCTTCGAGGAGGGAAAGAAGATTCGCTGGCAGGACGGCTTCACCGTCGTCCGCGCGATCGTCCGATACGCTTTTTTCGACTGAGCGGGGCGGCGGGCTCGGAGAGCAGCACGGAAACGGCCCCGGTGAGCTGATTGGAGGCGGCGACGTCGAAGAGTCCGTCGCGATTGAAGTCGCCGACCGCAAATCCGGCCAGGATCGGTCCGGGGTCATAGCGCCCCTGCAGCACCGGCGTGCCATCAGCCTGCATTCTGTATACCGTCAGCGTGTTGCTGAACGCATCGAGCGACAGCAGGTCGGGCCGCCGATCGCCGTTCACGTCGACGGCGGCGACGGCAAAGGTCAGCGCGCCGGTCATCACCACGGGGCCGGAAACAAACGTGCCGCCACCGGCGCCCGGCAGCACCCAGATCGACCCGAAGACGTCCAGGTTGGTCCCGACCACCAGATCGGGGAGCCGGTCGGCGTTCACATCGGCGATGGCGATCGCGTCGGCGCTGATGCCGGCCTCGTATGAAACCTGCGGCTCGAAGCGGCCGTCGCCGATCCCGAAGAGCACCGCGACGACTCCGGGCCCGAAGGCTGTTCCGCCCCCCGCGGCGACGGCCAGGTCCAGTCTTCCGTCGCCGTTGAGATCGGCGGCGGCCAGACCGGCCGGGGCCGGTCCCGCGGGGCTGTTCACGGACTCCAGGAACTTCCCGTCACCGCGCCCGCGCAGAATCGAGACGGATCCGGAGAGATTGGCGGTCGCCAGATCGAGCGTGCCGTCGCCCGTGAATTCCGCCGCGACGATCGCGACCGGAGCCGGGCCCGTGGCGAAGGGAGTACCCGGACCGAGCGACCCGTTTCCGTCGCCGAGCAGGACCGAAACCCCGCCGGGCGTATTGACCACGGCGATATCGGCGCGGCCGTCGTGATTGAAGTCCCGTGCGGCGAGGGCCCCGGACAGGGTCCCCGCCGGGAAGGCCCTCGGCGGGCCGAAGCCCCCCGCGCCGTCGCCGCGCAGGATCGAGACGAAGCCGCCGAACGCGTCGGCCACCGCCAGGTCCGCGTCCGCGTCGCCATCGAAGTCGGCTCGGGCGATCCCCGCCGGCAGCGCGCCGGCAGGATACGAGGCGGCCCGGACCAGGGTGCCGCCACCGGCGCCTCGGAAGACGATCACCGACCCGATCCGGTCGGGCGCGGCGAGATCGGCGGTGCCGTCGGCGTCGAAGTCACCGCTCGTCACGGAGGGACCGATCACACCGGCCATGGATTCGTCGAAGGGCTCGAAGGTGCCGTCTCCCCGGCCGGAAAGCACACCGATCGAGCCCCCCATCGTCATCGCGGTGGAGGTGGTCACCGCGAGATCCAAGTCGCCGTCGCGGTCGAGATCCGAGGCGGTGAGACCCCAGGAGCCGAATCCCGCGGGATAGTCCACGCGCGGCTGAAAGGTGCCGTCCCCGTTCCCCCGGAGCAGGGATACGGAGCTGTCGCCGGATGCGAGGACGGCCAGATCGGGATACGGGTCCCCGTCGAAGCGGCCGACCTCCAGCCGGGTCGGTACGGTCCCTGTGTCCCAGAGCACCGGCGCGGCGAACGAGCCATCGCCCTCTCCGTGAAGAACTGCCACGGCGTGCGCCACCAGGATGGCAATCCCGTTTGTGATCGCAAGATCCTGCGTGCCGTCGCCGTCCAGATCGGCGGCCGCCACCTCACCCACGCCGCCGCCCGCGGGGAACTGCGTCTCGGGGAAGAAGGTTCCGTTCCCCTGATTCAGCAGGATCGACACCGTCCCCGGCCCCTGCTGTATGACGGTGACCGCGTTCGTCACGGCGAGGTCCACATCGCCGTCGTGATCGAGATCGGCCGCCGCGACCTCCTGGGGATTCGTTCCTGCAGGGAGGAGCGTCGCCGCGAGGAACGAGCCGTCGCCCACGCCTGGTAGCACCGCGACACTCCCCGGGCCGCAGATCCCGAAGGAGCAGTTCTGATTCACGGCGGCGATGTCCGGCGCCCCATCACCGGTCACGTCGGCCAGCGTCACCGCGCGCGGGAACATCCCGACGCCGTACGCCTTTCCAGGCGCGAAGGCGCCGCCCTGCTTCGCGAGCAGGACCGTCACCGTGTGCGCCGCGGAGTCGGCGGTCACCAGATCCGCGCGTCCGTCGCCGTTCAAATCGCCCGCGGTCACTGCGATCGGGGTGCCGCCAACCGGCCAGGCGGAACGGCCGAAGACGAATCGCTTCGGAGCGGCCGGCGCGGCCGCCGGGTGCGTCGCGCAGAGCGCCGCCGCCGTGATCGTCAAAGCGAGGCCACAGGCCCGGTTGGCCGCAAGAAGGGTCATGACGCGCCAATCAGTGTTTTCCGGGAACATACCTCCATTCGCCAGCCATGGCGTCGGGCGCGCAGGAAGGCGCTGTCAACCTGCTGAGATGACACCGCAGCGAGTCACGCTCTGTCGGGACTATCGCCGCGCGGGAAGCCGCGCTTCGCGCACTGCGCGAAGCAGGGGAAGCAGGTCTAACGAAGGGACGCTTCGACCCGGGCAGCGCCCTGGCGCACGAGCAGCACGCGGTCCATCGGCACCCCCTGGAGCACCTGCGGCTCCGCCGCCGGGCCGGGCCAGCGGATCTCGATCCTTCGGATCGCCGCTGCGTCGCCGAGACCGATCTCCTGCTGATGGCTCGAGCAGCCGAATGAGCCGCCGGTGCCTGCGAGCGCATGGATCGTGCGCTCGCCGTGCGGCGTCGAGACCGTAACCGCAATCCGGGCTCCGGTGCCCAGCCGGTTCGACGTCGTTCCGGCGAGCCGCAGCGTGACCCAGTGCGCGCCGTGGCCCGGGTTGAGGAACAACGCCGAACGGGCCCGGTCGCCGGGCCACACGGCGCCCAGCTCCTCGAAGACGTCCTGATCGCCGTCGCCGTCGATGTCGCCGAAGGCGATGCCGTGCCCCTTTTGCAGGTGCCCGAAGCCGGCGCTCGCGGTGATGTTGCGGAACTGCTTTCCGCCGTCGTTCAGAAAGAGCATGTTCGGCACGAGGGTCGAGAGGGCGGGGTTGCCCGTCCCGACGGCCACATCCATCCAGCCGTCGTTGTTCAGATCGCCCACGTTCAGCCCCATGCCGAGCATCGGATGGGCGATGTGCGCCGCCCTCGCGACGTCGGTGAAGGTGCCGTCGTGGTTGTTGCGATAGAGGCAGGGCGGCACGTGCAGGTGCTGCTCCTGGCCAAGCAGATCGGCGAGAAACGGCATGAGCGCCGGGCTGCTGTCGATCTTGTCCTGCCCGCGCGGAGCCCGCCCGCCCGCAGCCCCGCCGGGGGCCGGCTCGGTCGGCACGTCGTCGCGAAGGCGGCTCGTCACGAAGAGGTCGAGCCAGCCGTCGTTGTCGTAGTCGAAGAAGACGGCCGGGAACGAGAAGGTTGGCTCGGCGACGCCGGCCTTCGCCGTGACATCCGTAAACCTCCATGCCCCATCCGGCCCCGCGGGCCCGTCGTTGTGGAACAGGATGTTCGGGCTCACGGCCTGCGAGACGTACAGATCGGGCCGCCCGTCGTTGTCGACGTCGCCCCACACCGCCGCCTTGACCCAGCCCTTGTGCGCCAGGCCGACCCGCTCCGCCATCTCTTCGAAGGTTCCATCGCCGCGATTCCGATACAGCTCGCACGGCTCCTCGTGGTCGTTCTGGGATTCGTTGCCGATGAAGACGTCGAGCCAGCCGTCGCCGTCGAAGTCGGCCCACGACGCGGTCTGCGTCGGGTGGAACGACAGGATCCCCGCCTCGACGGTGACGTCGGTGAAGACGCCGTGGCCGTCGTTGCGCAGAAGCGAGTTCGGGTGCCTCCCGCGGACCCCCATCCACCCGCCGCGCAGCAGAAACACGTCCACGTCGCCGTCGTTGTCGTAGTCGGCGGTGGTGAAGTTCAGCCCGCCTCTTTCTTCTTCGAGTCCCGCAGCGGGCCCTGCGGGCGTGAACTGCCCGGCTCCGTCATTCAGGAACAGGTGCATCGGGTCGGCAACGCCGCTCGAGGAGACCAGCAGATCCAGATCGCCGTCTCCGTCGAAGTCTTCGAGCGCGGCGCCGCCCGACAGACGCAGCTCGCTCACCCCCCGTTCGCCGGCGACGTTGGGGAACCGGCCGATGTCCGCCTCCGCGGCGAAGACCGCCGGCGGAATGAGGAACTCCTTCGGCACCTTGTCCGGGTACTCGCCGACGGTCTGGTAGCAGAGGTTCAGCAGCCAGCGGTGACCCATGTTGTCGGGCTGCTCGCGGAGCAGCCCTTCGAAGTCGGCGATCGCCGCGCGCGATCCGGCCTGATTCCGATGGATACCGCCGCCGCGGATCGGAAAGAGACAGGCGTCCGGACCGTGCATCGAGAGACAGTTGTCCTGCTCTCCCTGGCGAATGTGCGCCATGCCGATCCAGAAGCGAATGCCGCGCTGCATGTCGCTCGAGGCGCCGGCGGACTTCGCGGCCGCGAGAGCGCCCGAAAGCGCCTGCAGGCCCTCTTCGTTCTGCCCCATCTCGATGTGCGAGATGCCAAGACGCAGCAGGGCGCTGGCCTGCTCGACGGGTGAAGCGGCCTTCCCGGCCTGGGCCTTCAGCCCCTCCATCATGGACGGCAGCCGGAACCAGATGAAGAGATCGTCCTGGTTCGCGGCAAGCATCCGGAGCCGCTCGGGCACCGGCATCGGACCCGGCATCCGCCATTCGGGGACCGCCGCCCGGTTGCGGCCCTTGCCGTGCGCCCGGGCTGCAGGCTCGGCAGACGACCCGCAGCGCACCGCCGCCAGCAGGGCGAGCCCGGCGACGCAGGCAGCCGGACCCATAGTCCATAGGGGTCCGCGCCATAGAGGCAATGATTCCACGGTCATCCGGTCTGTCATGCGGTCCCCATCTTCGCCTCGCACGGGAGTGCCGGGAAGGTGCCCCGGCCGCGGCGGGCGCCGTGGCCACTCCCAGCAATCAGAGTGCCAGCGCCGTCATTGCGACGGCGCCCCCCGGGCCCCGCTACCTTCGGTGACGCCAGGCGGCGCGGCCGATCCCGCCGATGATCGCCGCGGCGGGCACGAGCAGCACCAGCGCGCCGGCGAGCCACGCCAGGTCGGCGTTGTCCCCGCGCGACAGGCCGCACATCGCGCACTGCGCGAGAACGGGTACGACGCTCATTGCGCGGGCGCCTCGGCCGGGGGCGCCTCCGCCGGAGCCGCTTCGCCGTGCCCCGCTTCGCCGTGCGCCGGCGGCATGCTCGTCTGCGCCGACGGAACGTCGCGGAACAGCCCGCGGCTCTTCAGCCGGACCGAGTCGCCGAAGATGATGTTCATCAGCAGCAGGCACATGATCATCGCCGGCACGATGGTGTAGACCACCGCGATCCGCTCGAACTTCAGGTGCATGAACCACGACATGATCAGGGCCGCCTTGATGATCGAGAAGCCGAGCAGGCAGACCAGCATGATGAGAACCGGCGTGTGCAGATAGGCGAGCAGCACCTCGACGCCGGTCAGAACGAGGAGCCACATCCAGACGAAATACATCACGCGCATGCCGCCCCCGTGATCCGCCGCGTTCGCGCTCATCGTCAGTGCCCTCCGCCCATCGAGACCGACAGCAGGTAGACCAGCGGGAAGACGAACATCCACACCAGGTCGACGAAGTGCCAGTAGAGGCCGCTCACCTCGACGTCCATCGCCTCGAACTTCCCGCCGCCGAACCCCGCCGCGATCACGCCGAGATAGCAGACGCCGGTGAAGACGTGGAACATGTGCAGCCCCGTGATCGTGAAGAAGGTGCCGCCGAACATCGGGCTGCCCCACGGGTTGTGGCTGAAGGTCATGCCCTCGTGGATCAGGTGGTTCCACTCGTAGAGGTGCAGGCCCATGAACGCGAGGCCTCCGATCATCGTCGCGACGATCCACCTCGCCGCGGCGCCGCGCCGGCCCTGATTCGCGTTGTGGACCGCCAGCACCATCGTGAGCGACGACGACAGCAGGAACATCGTCATCGTGGTCGACAGCGCGATGCTGCTCATCGTGAACGGGCGCGGCCAGTTCGGGCTTCCGACGCGCAGGTAGGCGTAGCACATGAGCGCCGCGCCGAACGTCAGGGAGTCCGACAGGATGAACAGCCACATCCCCATCTTCTTGTACGGGATGGCGTACGGGTTCACGCCGCCGGACCAGAGTCCGCCGAGGCCGCGGGGTTCCGCCGTGGTCGAGTGGGACACGCGTTATCTCCAGTATGCGAGGAGGAAGAGCAGACCGATCCAGACGGCGTTCATGAAGTGCCAGTAGATGACCGCACCCGGGACGACCCGTCCGCGCCGGTCGGCAGCCGGACCGGCCGCGGGCCACGCGGCGGCCGCGGTGAGGGCGATGAGCCCGCCCAGCAGGTGCAGCGCGTGGGCGCCGGTCATCAGATAGAAATAGGAGCCGAAGGGCGTCGTGCCGACGCCGATGCCCTGAGTCATGAGCTGCCGCCAGGCGGCGAGCTGACCGGCCAGGAACACCAGCCCGAGCAGAAGCGCCGCCGCAAGCCAGCGCCGCGCGCCGCGGCTCGTCCTTCGCGCCGTCTCGGCCGCGGCACCGCTCGTCAGCAGCACCGCGGTGTTGAACCAGACGATGCGCGGCAGCGGAAACGAGCCGAAGCCCCCCGCGATGCCGGAGCGCACGAGATAGGCGCTCACGATCGACAGGAAGAACATCGCAAGCGGCGCGATGAACAGCCAGATTCCGAGCCGCGCCGCCGCATCGGCCCCCGGACCGGGAGCCCCGGGAGCGCCGGGACCCCCGCCGCCGAAGCGCAGCACCTTCCCCGGCTCGCTGTGCTGCGTGCCGGGGCCGGGGCCGGGTGCGGGCAGCGGTGCGGCGGCGCCGTTCATCGGGGCCTCAGTGGGCTCCCGCCGGAACGGCGCCCGGCGGATCGGTCTGCATCACGTGGTCCTTCGGCGCGCCGGGGACCGCGTACTCGTACGGGCCGTGATGCACCACCGGCTCGACGCCGCCGAAGTTGTCGAATGGCGGCGGGGAGGACTGGATCCACTCGAGCGTCGTCGCCTCCCAGGGGTTGTTGCCCGCCTTCTTTCCGGCGAACAGGGACCAGAAGAAGTTGACGATGAACAGGATCTGGACGAGCGCGGTGAAGACCGCAGCCCAGGTCGCCATTACCTGCAGGCCGTGCGCCTGCGTGAGCCACTCGTAAACGGTGTGGTCGTAGTAGCGCCGCGGGTAGCCGACGATCCCCAGCGCGTGCATCGGAATGAAGATGCAGTAGACGCCGATGAAGGTCAGGAAGAAGTGCACGCGGTTGAGGGTCTCGCTCATCATCCGGCCGTACATCTTGGGGAACCAGAAGGCCGTCGCCGCGAAGATCCCGAAGATCGCCGCCACCCCCATGATCATGTGGAAGTGGCCCACCACGAAGTAGGTGTCGTGGAGCTGGAGGTCGAGGCCGGTCTGCCCGAGGAAGAGCCCGGTCAGCCCGCCGGTGACGAACAGCGACACGAAGCCGAGCGCGTAGAGCATCGGGCTGGCCAGGCGGATCTGGCCGCCCCAGAGGGTGCCGAGCCAGTTGAAGGTCTTGATCGCCGACGGCACGCCGATCGTCAGCGTCAGGAGCGAGAAGGCGACCGCCGTGTAGGGGTTCATCCCGCTGATGAACATGTGGTGGCCCCAGACGAAGAAGCCCAGGGCGCCGATGCCGAACATCGCCACCACCATCACCTTGTAGCCGAAGACCGGCTTGCGGGCGAAGGTCGAGAGGATGTGCGACGTGGCGCCCATCCCCGGCAGGATCGCGATGTACACCTCGGGGTGACCGAAGAACCAGAACATGTGCTGCCACAGGATCGGCGAGCCGCCGTGGTGGTCCACCGGCTGGCCCGAGACGAACAGGCCGCCCGGCACGAAGAAGGACGTCCCGGCGAGCCGGTCCATCAGAAGCAGCACGCAGCCGCCGAGCAGAACGGGGAAGGACAGCAGCGCCAGGACGGCGGTGGTGAACCAGGCCCAGACGGTGAGCGGCATCCGCATCAGCGACAGGCCGTGCGTGCGCATCATGATGGTGGTCGCGATGAAGTTCAGCGCGCCGAGCAGCGAGCCGATGCAAAAGGTTCCGATGCTGATCACCCACAGCGTGAGCCCGAGCCCCTGGCCGGGGCCCGCGATCTCGCCGAGAGCCGACAGCGGCGCGTAGCCGGTCCAGCCTCCGAGAGGCGCCCCGCCTTCGACGAACAGGGCTGCGGCGAGCACCAGGAAGCCGGCGAAGGTTGTCCAGAACGACAGCATGTTCAGCGTGGGGAACGCCATGTCGGCGGCCCCGACCTGGATCGGCAGGATGTAGTTGCCGAACCCGCCCATCGGCGCCGTCGTCAGCACGAAGAAGACCATCATCGTGCCGTGCATCGTCACCATGGCGAGATAGAACTCGGGGCTGAAGACGCCGTCGGCGATGCCGTGCGGGAAGATCCTCGACAGGGTCGGCCAGGCCTCGTTCGGATACGCGAGCTGGCCGCGCATCAGAAGCGACATGATCAGCCCGGCGAAGACCGAAATCATCGCCAGCAGGAAGTACTGGATGCCGATGACCTTGTGGTCCTTCGAGAAGATCCAGCGAAGGATGAAGCTCTCCGGCGGGTGATGCGCGTGCGCGGCGGCCGCGTGGGGATGCGTGGACATGTCGGTCGGGATCCTCCGGCTAGCTCTGGGCGGGCGTCTCGGCCGGCGGCGCCTCGGCGGGGGTCTCCTCGGGGGCCGGGGCGTTGTCGACCAGGAACTGCGCGAACTCCTCGGGGGTCACGATCACGAGGGCGGAGCGCATGTTGTAGTGGCTCGCGCCGCACAACTCGGCGCAGGCGATCTCGAAGGTGCCGGGCGTTCCGGCGGTGAAGCGCAGCGTCGTCGTAATCCCCGGCACGGCGTCCTGCTTCATGCGCAGGGGGGGCATGTAGAAAGAGTGGATGACGTCCCAGGACCGGATGTGCAGCTCCACGGCCCGGTTCACCGGCACCGTCAGGATCGTCTGGATGATGTCGTCCTTGCCGGCGGGATCACCCGGGTCGCGCCCGGTCGGATTCTCTTCCTTGTTGTAAAAGTCGGGGGAGACGCGGCCGAAGACCCCGTCGGCTCCGGGGTAGCGGAGGTACCAGTTGAACTGCTGGCCGACGACATCGATGTGCAGCGCGTCGGGCGGAGACTGGATCAGGTGGACCTGAGCCCAGAGCTTCTGACCCATCAGCGCCAGGGCCACGAAGACGACGCCCGTCACCACGATGCCGCCCACCTCGACCCGGCTGTTGCCCTCGACGTACCGGGCCCGCCGGCCCTGATCGCGGTACTTGAAAATGAGCCAGCCGAGCAGCACCTGGGCGGAAATGAAAGCCACGCCCACGACCGCCATCGTCAGCAGGAACTGCCGGTCGTACGCCTGCGCGGCGGTGGACCAGGCCGGCGGCAGCCAATAGGAGCCGTTGAAACAGAACCAGACGCTCATGACGCAGAGCGCCCAGATCACCAAGGCGAGAAGAAGGGCCATGTCGCTCCTCGTGCCCGCCCGGGCGGCGGGGGTCGGCCTGTAAAAAGCGGCGGAATAGTAACCGCGGCGCGGAAAAAGGGTCAACGTGTGGCGGCGGAAGAATCGTCGAAATACAATCCCGGCCGTAATCCATCATCGAATGAGAGCCTTTTCGGCCTCGATCTTCGTGCTGTGCCTCGCGGCGTGCGGAACGCCGATGGTCCCGGCCACCGGCGCCGGGATCTCCGCGGCCGCCGAAGTGTCCACGCCCGGAGCGGCCGCCCCGGCGTCGGACGAGATCGTCGTGAAGGCCGCCCCCTTCGAAGAAGTCTTTCCGCTCTCGGGGGAGCTGACGGCGCTGCGCGCATTGAACCTCGACACGCCGCGCTCGGACACCTGGCGTGTCCAGGTGAAGTGGCTCGCCGAGGACGGGACCGAAGCGAAGACCGGCGACCGCCTGATCGAGTTCGACAACACGTCGATCACCGCTGGGCTCGAGGAGAAGCGTCTCGCCTGGATCCAGAGCGAGATCGACATGGAAGGCCGCAGCGCCCAGCTCGATGGGGAAGAGGTGGACCTGCGCTCGGCTCTCGACCGGGCCCGCCACGAGCAGGAGAAGGCGAGTCTTCAGGCGGCGATCCCCGCGGAGCTGTCGAAGCGCTCGGAGTGGGAGGAGCGGCAGGCCGCGCTGCGGCGCGCCGATGCCGAAGTCGAGAAGGCGCGCCTCGCCCTCGACGCCTTTCAGACGACCTCGAAGTCCGATCTCGAAGTGCTCAGGATCGCGCGCGACAAGGCGGCCCGCGACATCGCCGACTCCGAGCGCCGGCTCGAGGCGTTCACCGTCCGGGCGCCGCGCGACGGGATCTTCATCGTCGAGGAGAACTGGAACGAGGATCGCAAGTTCCAGAGCGGCGACACGAGCTGGCCGGGCATGTCGGTCGGCTCGATGCCGGATCTCAGCGCGATGGAGGTGACGGCGTTCCTCTCGGACGTCGACGACGGCAAGGTGATGGCGGGCATGCCGGCGCGCTGCATCCTGGACACCTATCCCGACCGGATCTTCGAGGGGAAGGTCGAGAGCGTCGCGGCGATCGCGGAGCGCAACGGGTTCCGCGTGCGCATCTCGCTCCAGGGGTCCGATCCGAAGCGGATGCGTCCCGGGATGTCGGTGCGCGCCGAGATCGTGCGCAAGGCGTGGCCGTCGGCCCTGGTCGTTCCGCGCAAGGCGGTCCGGAAGGACGGCGACCGGCGGCTGGTCGCCACGGCGGACCGGGGCGAGCCGGTGGAGGTGCAGCTCGCCGGGTGCACGCCGACCGACTGCGTGGTCGCGTCGGGGCTCGCCGAAGGAGACAGGATCGTTGTCCGCCAGGACTAAGCGCCGGGCCGCGCTCGGGGCGATTGCCGTCGTCCTGGCGATCCTCCTTGTACGTGCCGTCTCCAGCGGCGCCGCGCCGGCCGGGCAGGGCGGAGAGACGGCGGTCGTGCATCGCGAGGACCTGGTCGTGATGGTGGATCACACCGGCGTGCTGAAGGCGGTGCGGGCGACCGACCTCGGGCCGCCGGTCATCAAGAACATCTGGGACTTCAAGATCTCCTTTCTCGCTCCTGAGAGCATGCCGGCGAAGAAGGGCCAGCCGATCCTCGCCTTCGACGCGCAGCAGCTCGAGCGCATGCTCGAGGAGAAGCAGGCCGAGCTGGCGGAGGTCGCCAAGCAGACCGAGAAGCGCGGCATCGACCTGAAGATGGCTCTGCTCGACGCCGATCTGACGCTCGCCGACGCCGAGGCGCGGCTGCGCAAGGCGCAGCTCAAGGCGGAAGTGCCGCCCGATCTCACCGAAGGGCTCGAAGCCCGCACGGCGCGTCTCGACGTCACCGCGCTGGAGCGGGAGGTGGCGAGCGGGCGGGCGAAGGTCGAGGCGACGCGCGGCGCCGGCGAAGCCGACCTGCGAGCGCTGAAGAGCCGGCGCGACCGCGCCGCGGCGCGCGTCGACGAGCTGAAGGCGAGCATCGCCACGATGACGGTGCTGGCGCCCCAGGACGGCATCGTCATCTACAAGACCGACTGGAACGGGCAGAAGAGCAAGGTCGGCGACTCGGCGTGGGCCGGCGCCAAGGTGCTGGAGCTTCCGGACCTCTCGGAGATGAAGGCAATCGCCGAGGTCGACGAGGCCGACGCGGGGCGGATCGCCGCCGGCCAGAAGGCGACCGTGCGGCTGGAGGCGTACCCCGACATCGATTTCGCGGGGACCGTGCGCACCATCGGCACGACGGTGCGCCGCAAGGGGTGGAACGATCCCAACAAGATCTATCTCGTCGAGATCGCGCTCGACAAGACCGACTCGGGCCGCATGCGGCCCGCGATGCGGTTCCGCGGCCAGATCGAGACCGGACGGATTCCGTCGCTGCTCGTCGCGCCGCGAGAAGCGGTCCACCTGCGCCAGAGCGGACCGATCGTGTGGATCGACCGCGGGGGCCGCTGGGTCGAGGTGCCGGTCCGGACCGGACGGAGCAACAAGAGGTTCGTCGAGCTCGTGGCAGGGGCGGAGGAGGGCGCGCGGCTCTCCCTCGCCGATCTCGCGCCGCCGGAGCCCGAGAAGGTGGGCGGTCCCGTGCTCGGGATGGCGGGCGGCCGGTGACGGTGCGCCGCAAGACCGTGTGGGGCGCCGGCGCGCTCGCCCTCGTGATGGCGTTCGCGATCGGAGCTCTGGCGTGGTCGGGGGCCTCCAGGCTCCTGGGCGGTCCGGACGTCGCGCTCGAGACCGTGCGCCGCGAGCCGTTCTCGCGAGCCGTCTCGGCGGATGGCGTGCTTCAGGCAGTGCATGTGACGCCCATCGTCGTGCCCTCGGATGTGCGGCAGATGCAGAAGATCGCCTGGGTCGCGCCGAACGGGGCCGCTGTGAAGGCCGGCGAGCCGGTGATCCTGTTCGACCCGTACGACGCCGAGAAGCTGCTGGCCGATGGAAAGTCGGGACAGCAGAGCGCGGAGCGCAAGATCGACAAGGCGCGTGCCTCCAGCCAGTCCAACAGCGGCCGGCTGGGAGTGGACCGCGACCTCGCGCGGGACGAGCTGACGCGCGCGGAGGAGCGGTCGCACCGCGACGCCACCGTGTTCACGCGGAACGAGATCATCGAGTCCGAAATCGACCGCGACTTGCTGGGCCGGAAGGCCGACGCCTCGGCCCGGAAGGCCCAGGTGAGCGCGCAGAAGGGGGATGCCGAGATCGCCCTGGAGCAGATCGCGCGCCAGAAGGCCGAGATCACGATCCGGCAGGCGGAGCGCGGGCTTTCGGCGCTGCGCATCCTGGCGCCGCACGACGGCTTCTTCGCGCTCGAGCGCTCGTGGCGCGGCGACAACGCGTTTTCGGTCGGCGCCACCGTCTGGCCGGGGCAGAAGATCGGCGAGATTCCCGATCTGTCGCAGCTCGAGGCGAAGATCTTCATCCTCGAAGCCGATGCCGGGGGCCTCCAGGCCGGCTGCAAGGCGGTCGTGACGATCGAAGGGCGCCCCGGGTTCTCCGCGGCCGGCAAGGTCTCGCGCGTGGACGCCATCGCGAAGACTCGGGAAGAAAACGTTCCCACGAAATACTTCGAGACGATCGTGGCGCTCGACAAGACCGACCCCGAGCTGATGAAGCCGGGCCAGTCGGTGCGCGCGCGGGTGACGCTCGAGGACATTCCCGACGCGATCGCCGTTCCGCGGCAGGCGATCTTCGAGAAGGACGACCACCGGGTGGTCTATCGCCTGGAGTCCGGTCATCTGGTGCCGGTCGAGGTTACGATCGGGCGCAGCGGCCCGGCGCGCGTCGTCATCGAGAAGGGGCTGGAGCCCGGCGACCGGATCGCGCTGCGCGATCCGGCGAAGGAAGCGTCCGATGTCTTCTCCGCGAAGGAATCCGCCGGAGACGCGCCGGCGGGCGGCGGGACGGGGGGCTGATGGAGTTCCGCGAAGCGTTCCACAGCGCCTGGGACAGCCTGCGCACGCACAAGATGCGCTCGCTGCTGACGGTCCTGGGGATCATCTTCGGCGTCGGCGCCGTCATCGCCATGCTCTCCATCGGCGCCGGTGCGGAGAAGCAGGCCCTGGAGCTGATCGACACGATGGGGGTCCGCAACATCATCGTGACGGCGAAGGAGTTCAAGGACGACGAGCAGCGGAAGATCCGCGAGAAGTCGCTGGGGCTCTCCCGCCGCGACGCCGAGGCGGTGGTCGAAGCGGTGCCGGGGGTCGAGTCGGTCGCGCTGCGCGTCACCCTCCAGACGTTCAAGGTGATCTCGCCGGGCGGGCGGTCCGAGCCGCGGGTGCTCGGGGTGTCGAGCCGCTACGGGGAAATGATGAACCTGGCGCTGGACGAGGGGCGGTTCTTCGACGACGAGGACGAGGCGACCTTCGCGGGCGTCTGCGTGATCGGGCCGGGCGCCCGGCGCGATCTTTACGGATTCGAGCCGGCGATCGGCAAGCCGCTCAAGGTGAACGATCGCTGGCTCACCGTCGTCGGAGTGCTCGCCACGCGCATGCCCGGCGGCCGCGACTTCGAGGGCGTGACGATCGAGAGCACGGCGAACGACGTCTACATCCCCGTCACAACGGCGACCCGCAAGTTCCGCAGCGATCCGCTGAAGAGCCCCGTGGACGAGATGATCGTTCGCATCAAACCCGAGACGCCGGTGCAGGAAGCGGCGGCGGTGATGGGAACGCTCATCGACCGGCTGCATGGCGGCGCGAGGGACACGACCCTCACCGTGCCCGAGGCGCTGCTGGAGCAGAGCCGCAGGACGCAGCGTCTGTTCAACGTCGTCATGGGCTGCATCGCGGGGATCTCGCTGCTCGTCGGCGGCATCGGGATCATGAACATCATGCTGGCCACGGTGCTCGAGCGCACCCGCGAAATCGGCGTGCGCCGGGCCCTCGGCGCGCAGCGGATCGACATCCGGAATCAGTTCGTCATCGAGTCGTTCACGATCAGCGCCTTTGGCGGGCTCTGCGGCGTCATCATGGGGGTCGTCATCGCGCGCACCGTCGCGGCGTACGCCGGCTGGGAGACGATCGTCACGCCCTTTTCGATCGTGCTCTCGACAGGCGTCTCGCTCGCAGTCGGGCTCGTGTTCGGGATCTACCCGGCGCTGCGCGCCGCGAACCTCGACCCGATCGACGCGCTGCGCTACGAGTAGGGGGCGGCCCGCACCTCGGGCCGCCCGCGCGTTCTATGGCGTGATCTGGAACACCGCCCCGTCGTCGTCATCGCCGCCGTGCACCGTGGCGCCGTAGAGATTCCCCGCCGCATCGACGAGCAGACCCGAGTAGGCATAGGCGCCGTCGGGAACCCCTTCGAAACGATGGACGACTCGTTCTCCCCAGGTGCCGTTCGCTTTCGGCGCGAGCCGGAACACCGTACCGCAGCCGCATCCGGCGGCCCCGCCCTCGCTGGTCGTGCCGAACAGGTTGCCGGCGCGCCCGAACACGAGATTGCTGATCGAGTTCGCGCCATCCCTGCCGCCGCGGAAGCTGTGGAGCACCGACTCGGTGTAGGCGCCGCCCTGGCTCGTGAGCTTGTAGACGGCGCCGAGGCCGTTCGCCCCGCCGTAGTACGTCGTGCCGTAGAGGTTCCCGGCCGTGTCCTTCAGAAGACCGCCGTAGGGAAACGCGGCGTCGGGCTGGCCCTGGAACTCGTACAGGGTCGTCGGAGTCCACGGGCCGCTGGCGGTGGAAGTGAGCCGGAACACGACGCCGGCGCCGTACTGGCCGCCCACCGTCGCGACTCCGGTGATCGCCCCGGTGGCGTTGTCCACGAGGAGCCGGCCGGCGGAGCCGGTGGCGCCGTCGGAGCCGCCGGTGAACGTGTGGATGACCGATTGCGTCCAGGCACCGCCCGCTCCGGGCGTGAGCTTGTAGACGACCCCCAGACCGTTCGCGCCCCCGGTCGGAGTCATGCCGTAGAGATTGCCCTGAGCGTCGAAGACAACGGGGCCCCCCGGGCCGTACCCGTCATCGAGACCGGTGAAGTCGTAGATGACGCTCGGGCTCCAGGTCGATCCGGTGCGAGTCAGCTTGAAGACGACGCCGCAGCCGGACTCCACGCAGACTCCGCCGCTGCCGCCGATGACCGTCGTGCCGAAGACGTTCCCCTGCGCGTCCAGCGTGACCCCGCCGTACGGCTGGCCGCCGTCGGCTCCGCTGGTGAACGAGTGGAGGACGGTCTCCGTCCACCCGGATCCGCTGGGAGCGAGTTGGAATACGGTGCCGGAGCCGAAGTCGCCCCCCAGGACCGTCATGCCGTAGAGGTTGCCGCCGGCGTCCCTGACGAGGTCTGTGCTGGGATACGCCCCGTCGAAGTCGTCAAAGCTGTGCAGCACCACGGCGGTGCTCGCGGCGTGCGTGCCGCCGGTCTGCAGCGCGGCCAGAGCGATCACCGCGGCCAGCGCGCAGAGTTTGTAAATCAGGGTTCTGGTCCTCATCGTCTGCTCCTTCATTCCTTGGACCGGAACACAGGCGCGGCGTTCCGGCCGCTGCCGGGACTCTACTCCGGAATCGCCCGCTGTCCAGGTAAAACAGCCGCTCGCGGGTTCAGGCGCTATCCTCGAAGCAAGGAGATCCCATGAAGCGCTTTGCCGCCGTCATCACAATCGTCACCCTGGCGTGCGCCTCCCCGGCAGGGAGCGCCTCGCCTCCAGCTCCCGCGGATCCCGCGGCCGAGGCCCGCTTCGGCGCCACGTGGCACGACGGGAAGGCCGAGATGAACGGTTACAGGCTCACGGTTCGCCGCTACGGGCAGATGCGCCGCGGGCAGGTGGTTGCCGTGTTCGTCACCGAGCCGTTCAGCGAGTCGAAGCGGGTCAAGGTGGACGACCCCAACGCGAACCCCGCGGACACCTTCGACGCGCTGAAGCTGAACCTCGTGCGCGACTTTCAGACCGGCATCTACGACTACAACACGATGGCGTCGCTGTTCGTGCGCACCGGGGACCTGCAGCCGGTGAAGGAGACCTTCTCCTCGGCGGAATGGTGCGGGCACGTCTATCTGGAGATGCTCTTCAACAAAGACGGCATCGGCCGGAAGCTCTTTTCGTACTTCGAGGGGGAGTCGGCCGACGACCGTCTGCCCGCGAAGCAGGGGGGCGTCACCGAGGACGCGCTGATGATCCTGCTGCGCGGCCTGAAGGGGGATTACCTTGCCGCCGGCGGCTCACGCACAGTGGACTTTCTGCCGGGCCCGTTCCACGCGAGGCTCTCGCACACCCCTCCGAGGTGGACGACCGCCCGCATCGCGCGCTCCGCAGCGCCGGCGCCGGTGACGGTCCCGGCGGGCACGTTTCAGGTCAGCGTGTGGAGCGTGTCCGTGGGCGACGGCCGGACCGGCCGCTTCGACATCGAGGAGGCCTGGCCGCACAGGATCATCCGGTGGTCGTGGACGGCCGAGGCGGGGGAGAACGGGCGCGGCTCGGAGGGGCTCGAGTCGGCCGAGCTGACCGGCTCCGAGCGGCTTCAATACTGGAGGATGAACGGTGAGGGGGACGAGGCCGCGCGTCAGAAGCTCGGCCTCGCCCCGCTCATCAGATGACTGAATGCCCCGCCCGGGGTGCGGTGACTACGGGGCCTGGGAAACGACGCTCGGACCGGACACCGGAGGTGTCAGGCTGTTCACGAGCGGCAGCGAGCTGCAGCTCACGCCGGTCAGATTGATCGCGCCGTCGGAGGCGTGGTCGCCGGAGTTGTCGTAGAAGCCGCCGCCGTTCAAGGAATTGTCGGTCACGAAGGTCACCGAGATGTTGAGCCCTGAGAACGGCGACATCGAGTGCACCTGGATGCCGATGTTCACTGCGGTGCCGGTCGGATTCGCGACGCCGACGAATGGCGCGTTCAATACCCCGAAGCTGTAGGTGCCGATGAGCAGCACCGACTTGTTCGGCTTGAATGACTTGACGCCGCTGAACACCCAGTAGTCGCCGAAGTTGTCCTGGGCGCAGAGGTCCTTGGCGTGCGCGGCGGGGATCGAGAAGCAAAGGAGCATGGCGGTCGCGAGACAGGTTGCGATGCGGCGCATGTGAGGTTCTCCTTTCGGGAAATCGCCCGGGCCCGGCGGAGCAGGCACGCGGCGGAGGCCTTCGGGCCGAACAGTAGTGCCCGCTCCCGGGCCAGTCAAACGACCGGCGTTCGAAGGGTACGTTTCAGAAGAGACTCATCTGATCCGGGTCGCCGGCGATCCGGCTGAACTCGAGACCGAGAATCGCCAGGACCGGCTCCGCGACCGGACGGATCTGCTTCTCCACGTAATGCTCGTGATCCGGGGAATGCACCGTCTCGCCGGCCGGCTCCGGACCGGCGGTCGTCATGATGTAAGAAACGGATCGCCGGGGGACGCGGCTCATCTTGCGCGCGGCGGCGATGTGCGGGGGAGTCGTCTCGGTGTAGGCGCTCACGCTCTTGCGCAGCGACTTGCGGTAAACGAGCTGGTCGTCGAGCCTGCCCGCGCGCAGGTCGGCGACGAGCTCCCGCAGAAACGCCTCGACCGGCTGTCCGGCGAAGAGCCTCTCGTAGAGACCGCGCTGCGCCGTCTTGGCCAGCTCGGTCCAGTCGCGCCGGACGACTTCCATTCCGGTGAAGGAGACCTCGGGCGGCCCGCCCCCGCGGCCTTCCACGAGCCCCGCGTAGCGCTTGCGGGCGCCGCCCGTGCCATGCCGCAAAGGCAGCAGCAGGAGCTTCAGATAGAGCCGCTCGAACTGAAGCTCGAGCAGGGGTTTCACGCGCCAGGTCGCCGCGACGTGGGCGGCCAGGTCGGCATTGACCTGTGCGGTGAGCGCGGCTCCGCGGCGGCGCGCCTCCCCGGCATCCGGAGAAGCGGCTTCTCCGGCGCGCGCCGCGACGACGAAGAGGCTGTCGGTGTCGCCGTACAGGACCTGGTGACCCAGCGCCTCGAACCGGGCCTTGGTCCACAGCAGCAGGTCGCGGCCGAAGGACGTAATGGCGTTGGCGATGTCGGCGTTGAAGAACCGGCAGGCCGGCGTCCCCATGACTCCATAGAAGGAGTTCATCAGAATCTTCACCGCCTGCGACGTCACCGCGTCGCCTTCCGCCTTCGCGCGGTCGCGCCGGGGGAACAGCTCGTCGAGAAGCCCCGGCAGGATGCCGGCGGTTCGGCGGAAGCGGGCCCCGTTGGGAGCGACGATCGGATCGTCCACGGAAGCGGCGCCCGCCTTCGCCGCGCTCGCGAGGAGGTGGCCGAGCGGGTCGATCTGGAACGTCCTGATGATCGAGGGATACAGACTCTTGAAGTCGAAGACGAGCACCGACTCGTGCAGGCCCGGCATCGGCTCCAGGACATGACCGCCGAGGGTCATTGCGTACGGGCTCGACTCTTCTTCGTCGTCGCCGGCTTCAGGCGAGGCGCGAGCTGCCTGGCGGTCGGGGAGCGTCGGCCCGGTCAGGCCGCGCCGGGCCAGCTCGGAAAGATAGAGGAACTCGAACGCGGCGATGCTGCCGCCTACGCGGTCCGGGGGCATGCCGGTCAGCCGGCTGCGCTCGACGGTAAGGTCGATCAGCCGCAAATTCTCGAGGATCTCGACCACGAGCCGGGCATCGGTGCGGTTGTAGGTCACGAACCGCTGGCGCTCCTCGTGGAACATCCGGAGGATCTCGGCGGCGCGGTCCTTCCCCGACAGCGTCTTGCCGGTGCCCAGGACCTCGCGGGCGACCGAGTCCAGCGCGTAGGAGGGCATCTTGATGAAAGCGCCCCGCAGCAGGGCGATGCCGTCGAGCACGACGCGGCCCGGGAGCGATGCCGACCCGGCAATCCAGTAGCTGCGCGACGGCTGAAGCCGCAGCTCACCCGGTCCGCGCCCGATCGGGAGCGGAACGCGCTGCTTCGCAGCCAGGCGCGCCAGCACCGCGAGATCGAAGTCCACGCAATTCCACCCGGTGAGGATGTCGGGGTCGAGCGCGCGTACCCGGGCAGCAAATCCGGCGATGAGGTCGCGCTCGGTGGCGAACGGCTGTGCGTCCGCAGGGCATGTCATGCCGGCCGGGGTGAGCAGCAGAACCTCGGACACGCCGCAGCCGTGCAGAGCGACCGAGAGCAGCCGGCCGGCGGTGGGGTCGGTCTCGATGTCGAATGAGAGCAGCGACAGCGGGATCGCCGGCGGCGACGCAGGGCGCAGAGCAGGGTTCTCGAAGAGCACGCCGGTGCCGGTCTCGCCGTCCGGGCCCGGCGGCGACATCGCCACGATCTCCACGAAAGACCGGATCCCCGCGTCGATCAGCGGCCGCAGGGCGAAGCGCACGTCGGCCTCGAAGCAGACGATGCCGGCGGCCTGCAGACGCTGGCGCAGCGGCGGCACATCCTGCGGGATCCGCGTCTCGATGCGCACGAGCGGCTCGCCGGTCATGCTGGCGCGCACGGGAGATGCGCCCGGGGCGGCGCCCAGGCTTCTCGCCGTTGCCGCGTCGGCGTGCCGGATGAAGAAGTGCGGCCGGTGCCGGTCATCGCGGATGCGGAACGGACGGCCGTCGTTCAGCCGCCCGAATGCCGTCCAGACGGGGCGGCCCTGCCCGACCCGGTAGGTCGTCTGCAGCAGGTAGCCGACGAAGGTCATGAAGGGCCTATCGTAAGATCACTTCGCGATGTCCTACGTCCATCCCGATTTCGCGAGGCTCGGCCTCGACAAGTCCCCCGAGTGCCGCTTCGAGCCGGCGCCCAGGGACGCGACGCTGCCCGACGGGTTCCTCTCCACCACCAACTACCCGACCTACGTGCGCGTCGGAGGCGCCTGGCGGATGCCGGAGATGCCCCGGATGGACTCGCACCTCGTCTGGGAGCCGGCGGCGCAGCGGCTCATGGTCAAGGAATTCCGCCACGTGAAGAAGGGCGATCTGGTGGCGGTCGCGTCGGCTGAGGATGGCAGCGAAGGCGTCTTCGTGTGGTCGCGCGGCTTCGAGACGGAATCCGACGACACGCTCGCGGAGTCGTTCTCGTTCATGTCGTCGGAGGTCAGCCGCGAGAAGCCGGTGAATTACGAGGCGATCTTCGACCGCTTCATGGAGAACCGGGGCCCGCGCGGGCACATCCTGTGGGTGATCGGTCCGGCGCTCGTGCACGCACGGGGGCGGACGGCGTTGGAGTGGCTGATCCACAACGGCTTCGTGCACTCGGTGCTGACGGGGAACGCCGTCGCCGTGCACGACGTCGAAGCGGCGCTCTTCGGCTCGACCCTTGGCATGCGGGCCGACGGCACCGGCGCGGCGGGCGGGCACTCGTTCCACATGCGGGCGATCAACGAAGCGAAGAAGGCCGGGTCGATCCGGGCGCTCGTGGACAACGGGCGCATCCAGAGCGGCATCATGCACGCCCTGATCACGACCGGGACGCCCTGCGTCCTGACCGGGAGCATCCGCGACGACGGACCGATGCCCGAGACGCTCGACGACATGGCCGCCGCCCAGGCGGCGATGCGCGCGCAGACCTGTCGGGCGACGATGGCGGTGCTGGTCGCCTCCGCGCTGCACAGCATTGCGGCCGGCAACATGCTGCCCACGTTCTGCACGCGGCCCGATGGCTCGATCACCGAGATCACCACCATCTGCGTCGACCAGACGGAGTTCCTCGTTTCCAAGCTCAAGGACCGGGGGACGCACCAGGCGTTCGGGGTCGTCACGAACGCGGCCGACTTCATGCGGGTCGTGCAGCTCGAGCTCGCGGAACGGGTGGCGCGGGCCGGTTGACCCCCTGTCGCGACCCTGGCCGCTGCGGCGGCGGGGCCGTTGCGCCGGGGCCGCCAACAGCGTAGCGTCCGCCGACCGTCTTCTGATTCGGGGGACCTCGACATGCTCCAGACCCACGCGGCGCGCCGCGCGGCTGCGCTCCTGGGGGCAGTGTGGCTCTGTTCGGCCCCGCTCCTGGCGGCCCCTTTCACCGTCACGAACACCGCCGACAGCGGGCCGGGCTCCCTGCGTCAGGCGATCCTCGATGCCGCGGCCGCGGGCGGGCTGAACAACGTGGTTTTCAGCATCCCGGGCGCCGGAGTCCAGACGATCGCCCCGGTCACGGACCTGCCCAACCTGCCCGCGAATCTCCTCATCGATGGCTACTCCCAGACCGGAAGCTCGGTGAACACGCTGACGAACGGCAGCAACGCCGTCCTGCTCATCGAGATCCGCGGCCCGGGCGGCGGCGGGGACGGCCTGCGCGGCGCCGGCAGCGGCGTAAAGCTGCGCGGACTCGTCGTCAACGGATGGACCGGCGGGGCCGGCATCCACGGATTGAACGGCGCGACGGGGTGGATCATCCAGGGCTGTCGCATTGGGACCGACGCAGCGGGCGCCGCCGCCGTCCCCAACGGAACCGGCATCCAGATCGACAACGGCAGCGGCATGGCGATCGGCTACCCCGTGGGCAGTCCCTCGGTCGTCAGCGTGGACGGGTCGCGGAATGTCATTTCCGGCAACTCCGGCGACGGCGTGCACCTGTCGGGCGGCAGCGCTCTCTTCGCCGGGAATCACATCGGGGTGAATGCGAGCGGAACCGCCGTGCTGGGGAACAACGGGGACGGCATCGAGTTCTTCGGTTCGTACGGCCAGATCGGCGACGCCTCGCCCGCGGGGCCGGGGCTCTACTTCGGGAACATCATCGGCGGCAATGCCACGACCGGCATCCGGATCGACGGCGTGAACTCCGGCGCGGACTCGATCATCGGCGCGTACATCGGCACCGACATGTCGGGGACCCTGGATCTCGGCAACCTCGGCGCGGGCGTGCTCATCGATGGAGGCGCGGCCGACTGCAGCGTCGGGATCGACCCGACGAAGCGCACCGTCCTGGTGGCGTTCAACGACGGGCCCGGCGTGTCGTTGAACGGCAGTGGAACCGACAACGCCGTCCAGGCGCCGGTCTACGCCAACGGCGGTCTCAACATCGACCTCGGCAACGACGGGCCCACGGCGAACGACGCCTGCGACGCCGACACGGGGCCCGACGGGCTCCTGAACAAGCCGGTCCTGTCGGGGGCGACCCAGACCGGCTCCGGGCCGATCCACGTCACCGGCTCGATCGAGGGTGCCGCCGGCGGCAGCGTCACGGTCTTCTATTACGTCGCGTCGAGCTGCAATCCGGCCAACCCGGACGCCTTCAAGTACACCGGCGAGTCGTTCACCGTGGCGCTGTCCGGCTGCTCGGCGGCGTTCGACCATGCCCTGGCGAGCTATACCGCGAGCCGTCTTCCCGGCGAGGATTTCATCGTGGGGGTCTCGCGCGAGCAGAGCACGGGGTTCGGCGGCACGTCGGAGATCTCCGGCTGCACCGCCCTGCCGGGCTCGTCATCGCCCGGCGTGAATCTGAATCTGCAGAAGACGGCCGCGCCCGACCCGGCGACCGAGGGGCTGCCTCTCGTCTATACCCTGCTCGTCGCCAACAACGGCCAGTCGAACGCGCAGGCGGTGACGGTCACCGACCCCCTCCCGCCGGGCACTTCGTATCTGATCGGCGATCCCGGCTGCACCTTCAGCAGCGGAAACCAGACGGTGACCTGCACCTTCGGGTCGGTGAGCGGCGGAGGCGGCTCCGCCACGCGGTCCTTCAGCGTGACGCCGCTCGCGGCCGGTTCCGTGACGAACACGGCGACCGCCTCGAGCAATGCGACGGACGACAACCCACTGGATGACACCGACTCGGTGACGACGCCCGTCGCGATGGCGGTGTACGACCTGGATGCGGCCACGACCGGCACGGGACTGCTGTGCGTGCCGGGGACGAAGAAGCAGGTCTGCAATCTGTCCGATGTGCTGACCTTCAAGAACAACACGGTGGCGTATTTCACCGGGAACCTCGGCGTCGGCAGCACCTGCAAGAAGCTCGCGACCCCTCAGCAGTCCTGCAAGATCAAAGGGGCGTTGACCGTCACGCTCTGGAACGGCCTCGGTGTGCCGAATCACGAGATGACGCTCTACCTCTCGGACGACACGGTCCTGGACCCGGCGGACACCGTCCTCGTTACCGCGCCCTCCGCGGCGCTCGCGGCGCTCGCGCCGAAGCAGAAGTTCGTCAAGATCAAACAGTCGCTGGCCAAGGGGTTGAGCTACGCGGGGAAGACGGTGCTCCTGAAGCTCGACAGCCTGGACGCGGTCACGGAGACCGACGAATCCAACAACGTCCTGATCCTGGGGACGTTCCCATGAGTGGAGATTCCATGACCCGATCGATTCTTCTGCGCACGGCCGCCGCGGCCGGCATCGCCGCGTGCGCCACGACCAGCCCCGCCGCGGCCGCGACCTTCACCGTCACGAACACGAACGACAGCGGGGGCGGCTCCCTGCGCCAGGCGCTTCTCGACGCGACGGCCAATCCGGGCTCGAACACCATCGAGTTCACGATCGCCGGCTCCGGCGTCAAGACGATCAGCCCGGTCACCGACCTTCCCTCCGTGCCGTTCGCCACGTTCATCGACGGCTTCTCGCAGCCCGGCGCCGCCCAGAACTCGCAGCCCGTCGGGAGCAACGCCGTGCACCTCATCGTGATTCACGGCCCGGGCGGGGGAGGAGACGGCCTGCGCGTCGGAACCAGCTCGGTCCGCATCAGCGGACTGGTGATCAACGGCTTCACCGGCGGGTATGGAGTGCACCTGCTCAACGGGGTCGGCTCGGTTCTGATCGAGGGCTGCCACATCGGCACCGACGCGGCCGGCACAGCCGCCGTCCCCAACGGGGGCGGGATCTGGGCCGAGGGGACGACCTCCTTCGAGATCGGCCAGGCCTTCAATCAGCCGACGACCCTCACCCCCGAAGGGCAGCGCAATGTGATCTCGGGGAACAACGGCGATGGCATCCGGATCTCGAACACCGCCTTCAACACCGTCAAGATGATCGCCGGCAACCACATCGGGGTGGACGCCACGGGTCTGGTCGAGCTCGGGAACAACGGCGACGGGGTCGAGATCTTCAACTCCGCGACGATTCAGCTCGGCAACACAGGGAGCGTGCTCCCGGGCCTTCATGACAGCAATCTGATCGGCGGCAATTCCGTGTCGGGGATCCGCATCACCGGGGCGTCGTCCACGTTCAACGGGGTCGTTGCGGCGCAGATCGGGACCGATCTCACCGGCACCGTAAACCTCGGCAACTCGGGCGCGGGCGTCGTGATCGACGGCGGGGCGACGGACAACTCCCTCGGCTTCGGCGGCGGGGGAATTGATGGAAGGGTGCGCGTCGCGTTCAACACGGGCCCGGGAGTGATCGTCAACGGCAGCACGACCATTCGCAATTCGGTCAGCACTTCCGCGTACGGGAACACCGGGCTGAACATCGATCTTGGAAACGACGGGCAGACCGCGAACGACGCTTGCGACGCCGATACCGGACCGAACGCGCTGCAGAACAAACCGGTCATCACGGCGGTCGTGCAGACTCCGTTCAATCCGATCCACGTCCAGGGCACGCTCGAGGCTTCGGGGAGCAACTACAACATCGAATACTACGTCAGCTCGAGCTGCAATCCGTCGAACCCCGACGCGTTCAAGTTCGTCGAGAACGCGGGTCTGTCCACGCCCGGATGTTCCACGCCGTTCGACCACACGCTGAGCACGTTCACAGGGGACCGCGTGCAGGGCGACGACTACATCGTGGCGATCGCGCGTGAGTCCACGCCGTTCACCCAGAACACCTCCGAGATATCGAACTGCTTCGTTCTCCCGCCATTCACATCGCCCGGGGTAAACCTGAACCTGCAGAAGTCGGCCTCCTCGGACCCGGCGACGGAAGGGGTGCCGCTCGTCTACACGCTGCAGGTGGCGAACAACGGCCAGACGACCGCGAACGGAGTGACGGTGAGCGACCCGCTGCCCGCGGGGACCACCTTCCTGATCGGCGACGGGGCCTGCACATTCAGCAACGGCACGCAGACGGTGACGTGCAGCTACGGCACGATCGGCGGCAACGGCGCGTCCGTGTCGCACCAGTTCAGCGTCGTTCCGACGGGACCGGGGACCGTGACGAACACGGCCACGGCCTCGAGCAGCGTCGCCGACGACAACCCGGCCGACAACACAGACACCATCGCCACGCCCGTCTCGATGGCGGTCTACGACTTCGAGGCGACGACCACAGGCGGCGGATTCACCTGTCCGCCGAACCCGAAGAAGCAGATCTGCACGCTGCACGACGTGATCGGATTCCTGAACAACGGCTCTCCGTACTTCAACGGAGAACTGGACCTCACGAGCACCTGCAAGAAGGCCGGCACCCCTTCCGTCTCGTGCAAGATCAAGGGGGCTCTGCAGGTGAGTCTGTTCAATGTGCTGGGCGTGGCGAACCACGACATCACGGCGTATCTGTCCACCGACACGACGGTGGACGTGGGCGACACGCCACTCGCTACGGCTCCCTCGACGCTGCTGGCGCTGCTTGCACCCAAGGGCAAGTCGGTCAAGATCAAGTATTCGCATCCGAAAGGGACGGCCTACACGGGGCAGTACGTCCTTTTGAAGCTCGACAGCAATGACGCCGTGGGGGAGACCGACGAGGGGAACAATGTCCTCGTGATAGGCGTTTTCCCGTAGGTCCATGGTTGTTTTTGGCGGCGGGCCGCCACAATTGCGGCCCGCCGTTGCCGTGCCCTGCGGACCGGCGTACGCTTCGCACACTACGCGACATCGTTACGGGGGTTCCCATGTCCGCGTTCCGCATACTGACTCTGCGCGCCGGCGCCGTGCTGCTCGGAGCGCACCTGTGCGCTCCCGCAACCGGAGCGGCCACATTTATCGTGACCAGCACGAACGACTCCGGCCCCGGTTCGTTGAGGCAGGCGATCCTCGACGCGAAGGCGGGTCCGGGTAACCACACGATCCAGTTCGCGATCTCCGGCGCCGGTGTCAAGACGATTACGCCGAACACCGATCTGCCCGACCTGCCGAGCAGCCTGGTCATCGACGGCTTCTCCCAGCCAGGGGCCAGCCCGAATTCCCTCGCGAACGGCAGCAATGCAGTCCTTCTCATCGAGATCCGCGGGCCGGGGGGCGGCGGCGACGGGCTGCGAGCCGCGGGAGGCGGCATCACGCTGAAGGGCCTCGTGCTCAACGGCTGGACAGGCGGGTACGGCATCCATCTCCTGGCCGGAACTTTCAGCAACGCGATTGCGGGCTGTCATATCGGGACCGACGCCGCGGGCACTCTGGCGGTGCCGAACGGCGGCGGGATCTGGTCCGACGGGGCGACCGGGTTTGGGATCGGAACGGGCTCACCCGGGGCATCGAGTCTCACTCCCGAGGGAGCCAGAAACGTGATCTCGGGGAACAACGGGGACGGCATCCGGATCACGGGCGCAACCCTCTTCGGCGGTGGCGCGATCGCCGGGAATCACATCGGCGTGGACGCGACCGGGCTCGTGAAGCTCGGGAACAACGGTGAGGGAATCGAGATCTTCAACGCGGCGGATGCCTACATCGGAGGCAGCACGGTGCCGATTCCTCCCGGCCTGAATACGGGCAACATCATCGGCGGCAACGCGACGTCGGGCATCCTGATCCGGGGGGCGGCCTCGTCCAACAATCTCATCGTGGAAGCGGCCATCGGCACCGACGTGAGCGGCACCGTGAATCTGGGGAATTCAGGCGCCGGGGTCCTGATCGACGGAGGCGCTCAGGCCAACTATGTCGGATATGGGTTCGGAACCAGGACCGATCGTTCGCCCGTCGCGTTCAACACGGGGCCGGGGGTGCTGATCGTCAACAACGGCCTCAACAATGCGGTGTTCGCGCCGGTCTACGGAAACACCGGCCTGAACATCGATCTCGGCAACGACGGCGCCACGGCGAACGATCCCTGCGACGCGGACACCGGGCCGAACAACCTGCTGAACAAGCCGGTGCTTTCGGGCACGTCGCAGAGCTCTCCCGGCGATATCCATGTGACGGGCGCTCTCGAGGCGGCGGCCGGGGTGATCCATGACATCCACTACTATGTGGGCCCGAGCTGCAACCCGGCCAACCCGGGCGCGTTCAAGTTCGCCCAGGCCGTGCGGATGACCCCCTCCGCCTGCAGCACCCCTTTCGACCACGCGCTCAGCACGTATACGCCGAACCGGGTCCTGGGGGAGGACTACATCGTCGGGATCACCCGTGAGGCTGGCACCGGCAATACCTCCGAGATCTCGAATTGCGTCGCGCTCCCGTCGGCCAGTCCCGGCGTCGACCTGAATCTCCAGAAGACAGCCGCGCCCGATCCGGCGACGGAGGATCAGCCGCTCGTCTACACGCTGCTCGTGACGAACAACGGGCAGTCGAACGCGAACGGTGTGAGCGTGAGCGATCCGCTTCCGTCCGGCACCAGCTTCCTTGCGGGCGACTCGGGCTGCAGCTTCAGCAATGGCACGCAAACGATCAACTGCAACTACGGCTCGATCTCCGGCAACGGCAGCTCCGTCTCGCATCAGTTCACGGTGGTGCCCACGGCGCCCGGCATGGTGACGAACACGGCCACCGCCACCAGCAACGCCGCCGACAACAATCCGGCCGACAACACCGATACCGTCTCGGTGCCGGTCGTCATGGCGATCTACGATTTCGAGGGCACGACGACCGGCAGCGGATTCAACTGCCCCCCCAATCCGAAGAAACAGATCTGCACGCTGGCCGACTCTCTGTCCTTCCTGAACAACGGGTCGGCTTACTTCCAGGGAGACCTGGATCTCACCAGCACCTGCAAGAAGGTCGGCACACCCACCGTCTCGTGCAAGATCAAGGGGACGCTGGACGTGAATCTCTTCAACGTGCTGGGCGTGGCGAACCACGACGTGACGGCCTATCTCTCGACGGATACGACCGTCGATGCGGGCGACACGGCGCTCGCGACGGCGCCGTCGACGCTCCTTGCCGTACTGGCCCCGAAAGGCAAGTCGGTGAAGATCAAGTATTCGCACGCGAAAGGCCAGACCTATACCGGGCAGTACATCCTTCTGAAGCTCGACAGTAACGACGCCGTGGGAGAGACCGACGAGGGGAACAACATCCTCGTCATTGGGGTCTTCCCCTGAGGCCATAGATAGGTTTTCGCGGCGGGCCGCCACAATTGCGGCCCGCCCTGTCCTGAGCGGCTGACGGAGCCGCAGCGTCAGACGTCGCGGTGAACGGTGCCGGGGCTGAAGGCCGGCAGGCAGACGGCGACGTATTCGGCGCCGCCGGCTTCCGGAGTCGCGTAGCGCACCCATTCGCCGGGGTGGGTGATCACCGCCTGGCCGGCGCGGACGTCCATCGACCCCCCGCGATGCTCGACCCGTAGTGTTCCGCGGAGCACGACGGTGCACTCCAGGAACTCGGGCGTCTGTCCCGGCTCTACCCAGCCTTCGGGAGACTGCATCCGCGCCACGCTGAGCTCGCTTGTCTTCGAATTCACGCGGCCGATGTATTCGTGGATGACTTTCGGCTTCGTGCCCGCGGCGGGAACGACGGTCGGTGCGGCGATCAGTGTCGGCATGCCGCGATTCTACTGAGTGAGCGCGAGGCGTCCGGAGAGGATTTCGGGGGAAGGGTCTTGTAAAAAAGGGAGGCGCCTGGGTGACTCGGGGGAGTCAGCCCCCAGGCGCCTCGAAAGCCGGAGTGCAGGCGTGATCGGGGGCTCGCCTGCGTCAGGTCCCCGGCCGAGTTGCTTAGATCTTATGCAAACAGCGTGACAGCGAAAAGAGAAATTTTTTACTGCCCCGGCGGCCGAAAAATCGGCCTGAACCGTAGCCGGGATCGCCGGGGGGCGTGAAGGCCCGACGCGCATCTCTGCCCGGTAGGTAATTCCTACCTGGCCGACGACCAGCGTCAGAGCCTCCGCTTCCACCAGTCGAGGATGATCGACAGCCGGGCGACGCGCCGGTCCGGCCGGCCTGCCCGGGACAGATCGTGGTTCTCCTCCGGGAACCGGACGAACTCCACGGGCCGCTTCATCGTCTTCAGCGCGATGTAGAGCTCCTCCGCCTGCTCCACCGGGCAGCGCAGGTCCCCTTCGGAGTGGAGGATCAGCAGCGGCGTCCGGATCTTCTTCACGAACTTCAGCGGGCTCTGCCGCCAGTAGTTCGCCGGATCGTCGAAGGCGTGGCCGCCGAACTCGAAGGAGTCGTCCGGCCCGATGTCGCTGGTGCCGTAGAACGAGAAGATGTTCGAGACGCTGCGCATGGTGATCGCCGCCTTGAACCGCTTCGTGTGGCCGACGATCCAGTTGGTCATGTAGCCGCCGTACGAGCCGCCGCACACGCCCAGCCGCCGCCGGTCCACGCGCCGCGTGACCACGGCCGCGTCCACCGAGGCCATGAGATCGGCGTAGTCGTGATTGCCCCAGTCGTTCACGATCGCCTTCGTCCACGCCTCGCCGTAGCCCTGGCTGCCGCGCGGATTCGTGTAGAGCACCGAGTAGCCCGCCGACGCGAGGAGCTGGAACTCGTGGAAGAACGCTTCTCCGTACATCGCGCGCGGGCCGCCGTGGATCTGCAGGATGAGCGGCGGCTTCCCCTGGGTCCTTCGGCCTGCCGGCGGCATGTGCCATCCCTGGATGCGGCCGCCGCCGGGGCTCCTCACGTTGAAGCGCTCCGGTTTCGAGAGCGCAATCTCCTTGAAGAGCGCGTCGTTCGCCTGCGTGACGCGGCGCATCGCCGACAGCGGCGCGGCGCCGTCCTGCCCGGGGAGCAGGAAGATTTCGCCGAGCATCGTGGGGCTCGAGATCGCGAGCGCCAGCCGGCCGGACTTCGCCACCGACACCGCCATGACCTCGAGCGCCCCGCGCGTCACCGGCTGCGGGCCCCCGCGGCCGGAGACGGGGATCCTGTGCACGTGGCAGACGCCGTCGCCGCTCGCGAGAAAGGTCAGGGCGCGGCTGCGCGGATCCCAGGCGGGCGGAGCGCCGCTGCCGTGAAAGCTCTTGGTGTCGGTGATGACCAGGTCTTCGCAGGTCCGGTCGTAACGCGTCATCAGGTCGCGCGAGGGACCGCGCCCGTTCGCCGGGACGATCCACACATGGATGTTGGCGGTGCCCCACCCCCCGTCGGGCCGGTCGTGGCCAAGCCAGGCGATCCACCGGCCGTCGGGGGACCATGAGGGGGCGGACGAGAGGCCCCGCGGCGTCGGCAGCCGGCGGGCCCGGCCGCCGCTCGCGCGGACGACCCACAGGTCGGTCTCGATGAGCCGCCATTCGGCGTCGCGGTGCCGGTTCGAGACGAAGACGAGAAAGCGGCTGTCCGGGGACCATGCCGGCGACAGGTCGTCCCAGTCGCCGCGGGTGATCTGCGTCGCCGCGCCGGTTCGCGCAACGGCGATCCAGATGTGATCGCGCTCGCCGTCGAGGAAGCCGATGTCTTCTTCCTTGTAATGAAGCCGCGTGATGCGCCGGTAGAGCGGCGGCACCCCGTCGCGATCGGCGGGTCCCTCGGCCCGCTCCGGCGGCTGCCGATGAAAACCGAATGCGAGACGCGATCCGTCGGGGGACCACTCGAGAGACTTGATCGCACCCTGAGGCAGGCGCGTGAGCGGCCGCGCTTCGCCGCCGTCGGACGGCAGGAGCCAGATCTGCGTGCGTCCGATGCTTCCGCCCTGCCCTTCGCCAACGGCGGCCCCTCGGTCCCGGGACAGGGTGCGCACGAATGCGATGTGCGCGCCGTCGGGGGACCAGCGCGGCATGCCGTCGCTGCCTTCGCCGGCGGTGTACGGCCGGCGGTCCACCCAGATGTGCGAGCGATACGACCTGCGGTCCTCGGAGCACTCGCGCAGCACCCAGGCGACGCGCGCCGCATCGGGGGAAATGCGCGGGTCGGCCACGAACCGGAAGCGGTACAGGTCCTCTGCGGTGATCCCGCGTCGCGTCATGAGCCCCTCGTCAGTGGGAGTAGCGATCGTTGCGCCAGGGATGCGCGGTGTTGGAATATCCCCGGACTTCCCAGAATCCCGGGTGATCGGCTTTCAGAAACTCGATCCGGCGAATCCACTTGGCGCCCTTCCAGGCCCAGAGCTGCGGCGTGATCACGCGCACAGGTCCGCCGTGCTCGCGGGGCAGCGGCGCGCCGTTCGCGGTGTGCACCAGCAGCACGTCGTCCTTCAGGGCCTCTTCGAGCGGGAGGTTCGTCGTGTAACCGTCGAAGGCGTGGCAGAGCACGAATGCGGCGTCGTCTTCCGGCTCCGCGAGGGCGGCAAGGGTCGAGAAGCGCACCCCGCGCCACGGGATGTCCAGCTTCGACCAGCCGGTGACGCAGTGGAAGTCGCTCGTGTCCTCGAACTGCTCCAGCGCATTGAACGCCTTCCAGTCGAGGATCACGGGGTTGCGGCAGGCGCCGAAGACCCGCAGCCGCCAGACCTCCGGCCGGATGTCGGGCTGGGTGCCGAGATCGAGCACCGGCCACGAATCCTTCCCGGCCGGCGTCTGATTCGGCGGTACCTGCGGCATGCCGTGCCGGTTCTTCGGCCCGGAGCCCATCGGCCGCTTATCGGCGGCGGCCGGGGTCCCCTGCATGCGCGCGAGGAACCGGTCGCGCAGGCGCATCCGCGCGGCGACGATACGGTCGGCGGCTTCGGATTCCGGCTCTGTCATGGGCGCTCTCTCTGGATCGGCGGCGGCGCGCGGGAGTATAGGCGCGGCCCCCGGCCGGTTGCCGGGGGTGTCGCCGCGATGGAATCCGCGGGAACCGGTAATGAGTCTCCCGTCGCGCCGGAACGGTCCGGCGGGCGATTCTTGACGAAGACCGGTGTTTTCCACAGACTCGGTGAACCCCACAATACCCAGACAGGAGGCGAATCATGCTCCGCTTCATCCCCCGCGCCGCTCTGCCGGCGCTCGTTCTGACCAGCGTTCTCGCAGGCTCCATGGAGCACACGGCGCCGCCGTCTGCGCCGAATGCGGCCTACGACCGGATCAGCCATCTCGCCGGCACCTGGAAGGGAACTTCGGGGCCGATGCCGGTCGAGGTCGTGTGGACGCCGATCTCGGGCGGCACCGCGATGATGGAAGAGTTGCGGTTTCCGCAGATGCCGGCGCACAACATGGTGACGGTGTTCTACCGGGTCGGATCTTCGCTGATGCTCACGCACTACTGCGCCGAGAACAATCAGCCGCGCATGAAGGCGTCGTCGTTCAAGGGCTCTTCGGACGGCGCCGGGACCCTGTCATTCGACTTCGTGGACGTGACCAACGCGGCGGGTCCGGATGCGACGTACATGCATCACGCGTCGTACGAATTCGCCGGACCGGACAAGTACACGACGCGCTGGACGGCCCGGACCGGCAAGAAGGACGGCGAGCCGATCGTCATCACGCTCGAGCGGGCGAGCTGAGCTTTCCACCGACCCGCGGGTCGATCCTCTCGGGGGTCCGCAGCAGCGATCCGGAAGAACGCCGCGTCTCGTTCGACCGGATCGTGCGGGCCTACTGGAACCCGGTCTACAAGCGGGTCCGGCTGCGGTTCTGCAGGAACGCCGACGAGGCGGCCGATCTCACCCAGTCGTTCTTCGTGCGGGCGTACGAGAAAGAATTCTTCGCGCCCTGGGATCCGGGGAAGGGGCGCTTCCGCACCTTCCTCAAGGTCTGTCTCGACGGCTTCGTGTCGAACGAGACCCGCGCCGCATCGGCGCTGAAGCGTGGGGGGGACTTCGTCTTCACGCCGCTCGAGTTCGAGCGGGCGGAGGGCGAAATCGCCGAGATCCCGCTTCCGGCCCGCGAGGACACCGAGCGGCTGTTCGAGGCCGACTGGGCGCGCAGCGTCTTCGAAATGGCCGTGGAGCGCCTGGGCGAGGATCTGCGCGCACGCGGCCGCGCCGACGCCCTGGAGCTGTTCGAGCGGTACGACCTGGCCGAGGGGGGCGCGAGCGAGGCCGGCTATCGTGAGCTGGGCGCGGCGCTCGGGATGTCCGAGACCGCGGTGACGAACGCCCTGGCGCTGGCGCGCCGCGAGTTCCGCCGCATCGTGCTCGAGATCGTGCGCGATCTCACGGCGACCGACGAGGAATTCCGCCAGGAGATGCGCGCGCTGACGGGGCGGGATCCCTCATGAGCCGGCTCTCGGCGGGCGCCATCGCGCATCTGCAGACACTGCTCCTCGAGCCGGATCTCACCGGCACGCCGTACTCCCTGGTTCGGCGCCTGGGCGAGGGAGGCATGGGGATCGTCTGGCTGGCGCACGATGAGCGACTGGCCCGTGAGGTCGCCATCAAGGTCACCGCTCCCGGAGCCCCCGACCCGGGAACGGACCCGTACGCCGCGCGACTCGCGCGGGAGGCCCGGCTGCTCGCGCGGCTGGAGCACCCCGGCATCGTGCCGGTGCACGATGCCGGCGTTCTGCCCGACGGCCGGACCTACTCGGTGATGAAGCTGGTGCGCGGCGTCACGCTCGACGAATGGGTCGGCACGCCGGCCGCGGCGACCCTGTCGGCGCGCCTGCGGCTGTTCCGGAAGATCTGCGATCCGGTCGCGTGGGCGCACGAGCAGGGGATCATTCACAGGGACCTGAAGCCGGAAAACGTCATGGTCGGTCCGTTCGGCGAGGCGCTCGTCATGGACTGGGGGGCGGGCAGAACCGGCGGGGGTGGCGCCGAGGGCGAGCGCGGCGTCGTCGTCGGCACGCACGGATACATGGCGCCGGAGCAGGCGCGGGGCGAGGCCGACCGGACCGACCACCGGGCCGACATCTGGTCCCTCGGGGCGCTTCTGCGGTTTCTGCTGCGCGACGCGCCGCCCGCGCGCGCGATGACGGCGATCCTCGGAAAGGCGCAGGCCGGCGAGCCGGCCGCGCGCTACGATTCGGTGATGGCGCTCGCGGAGGACGTCGAGAGGTATCTCGACGGTCAGCCGGTGTCGGCGCACCGTGAGACGATCCTGGAGCAGGCGGGGCGCCTGCTCCGCCGCAATCGGGAGATGGCCCTGCTCATCGCGGCCTATCTGGCGGTGCGCATTCTCGTCCTGATCGTTGGGGGCTACTGACGTACAGGAAGCGCGAACTCTGCGTAACGGATCCGCGAGGAGGAACTCATGTCGAAAGTCATGCTCGGTCTCGTGCTCGGCGCCGTGCTCGGTGCGATCGATGGCGCCTGCGCGTATCTCTATCCGGACCCGGAGGTCCGCTCGGCCATCGTGGGAATCGTCATCGCCTCGACGATCAAGGGCCTGCTGACGGGCGCCGCGGCGGGATGGGTCGCCTCCCGCTTCCAGTCGATGCCGGGGGCGATCGGAACCGGTCTCGTGGTCGGCTGCCTCCTCTCATGGGTCGCGGCCCTCGGATCCGGCTATTACGCCGCGATCATGATTCCCGGCACGCTGCTCGGCGGCGTCACCGGGTTTGCATCGCAACGATTCGGTCGCACAAGAACGGCGGCAGCCTGAACGAGGAAACGGAGGAACGGACCATGAACCAGGAAATGCCCAGGCCGGCGCCGGAGCAGGCGCGGCTCGACGCGATGACCGGAACCTGGACGGCCGAGGAGAAGATGTATCCCTCGCCCTGGGATCCGAAGGGAGGCACGGCGACGGGACGGATCGTCGCGCGGACCGCCCTCGGCGGATTCTTCGTCATCAGCGACTACACCCAGAGCCGGGGCGAACAGGTGACGTACGAAGGCCACGGCGTCTATCGCTGGAATCCGCAGGAGCGCTGCTACGAGATGCTCTGGTTCGACAACACCGGCGCCTGCGGCACCGCGGTGGTGAAGGGCCAGTTCGAAGGGAACCGGCTCACCTTCCAGCAGGCGGGCCCGATGGGGCACTCCCGCTATATCTACGACTTCGACGAGCCGGGCCGCTACCGGTTCCGCCTCGAGATGTCGGAGGACGGCAAGGCCTGGGCCGCGTTCATGGAAGGCGCGTACAAGAGAGTCTGAGAGAAAGCCGGAAAGTGCCGCTCCCGCCGCGACTCGGGCGGCGGGAGCGGTGTTCGAGGAGTCTCAGGCGCCCCCGCCGCCGCCCTGCTTCTTCTTCGCTTCCCAGACAGCGATCGCGTCCTTCCCGACCATGATGTTGCGCGCCATCGCCTTTCCGTCTTCCGCGGCGTAGCGCACCATCACCATTTCGCCGACCTTGCCGGCGCCCTGCAGCTTCGTCTTGTCGTTCCAGACGAAGGTCATCTCGGCGGCGCCGTTCACCGGCGTCTCGAGCTTCACGGTGCACGTCTTCGCCGCGTCCTCCCACTTCGTGATCGTACCCTTGGCGATTTCGCCCTTGGCCGCGGGAGCCGGAGCAGGCGCAGGCGCTGGAGCCGCCGCGTCGGGCGCCGCCACGGCCGGAACAACGGCCACGGAGACGGCGATCGCACAGGCGGCGAGGGGGATCAGTCTGTTCATGAGGTCTCCTGAGCTCAGGGCAGCGAGGTCCTGATGCTCGGATTGTCCAGGCCGACGTCCCAGACCTGGAAGATGAAGAAGAAGCGCGGATCGCCGAAGAAGAAGGTCACCTGATCCACGTCGGTGAGCACGGCGTTCCACGCGGCGTCGCGATTGAGACCGGAGCAGCCGAAGACCATACCCCAGTTCGCCGGCATCGTCGTGCTGGACGAGGGGACCTGGTACTGAAAGCGCTTCCACCCCTGGCCGGGGAGCGGGATGTCGGAGTCGGGGATGAACCCGACGGAGCAGTCGTCGTTCGGGTCGGCGTTGTTCAGGTCGCTGAAGAGCATCAGCGTCAGCGGCCGGTCCGCGGCGCTGAAGTCCACCGCCAGCACCTGCACGTCGACGGCGATGCCGTTGACGCCGCGCGCGCGGTAGTCGCCGGTGAACTGCGACGGAATGCCGAGCGTCGTCGAGGGCTGGGGCGCGAAGGTATCGAGGAAGTTGTTGCGAAGCCAGTAGCCGGGGTTGCCGCCGCTCGACTCGATCGCGTCGAACCCGTTCCCCCAGGTCCACTGGCCTTCGTTGGTGCCGCTCGTGAACTGCTCGCGGAAGGTCGTCACGACGCTGGTGGATTCGCTCTCGAAACCATCGAAGGCAGGCGGCGCCGCGAGCTGGGCGCGGCTGGGGTTCTTCGATCCGGACCCGGGTCCGGACCAGGCGGCGGCGGGAAGCACCGCGGCGAGCGCGGCGATGCACAGCAGGGGCGTTCGGTTCATGGGTGGATCCTCCTTGGAGCCGGACCAATTTACGACGATTCCGTCCGCTGTGGCAGGATCGAAGGCGGGAGGAGACCCCCATGCGATGGCGGGGCCGGGAAGGCAGCACGAATATCGAGGATCGGCGCGGCATGGGACCGCCCGCGCGCGTCGGGGCCGTCGGCTGTGGGGGGCTGGTCCTGGTGCTGGTCCTGTCCTGGCTGACGGGGGCGGACCCGATGCAACTCCTGGCGCTGCTGGGCGAAGGGGGCGGCGGGGCCGGGCTCACCGAGCCGGAGCAGGCGCCGGCCACCGGGGCCGTTCCGCAGGATGAGCTGGGGCAGTTCGCGTCGGTCGTGCTGCGGGACACCGAGATGACCTGGTCGCAGTTCCTCGGCGGGGGCGGCTACCAGCCGCCACGGCTGGTGCTGTTCGATCAGGCCGTTCGCTCCGCGTGCGGCTTCACCAGCGCCGCGGTGGGTCCTTTCTACTGCCCTCCGGACCGCACCGTGTATCTCGACCTCTCCTTCTTCGACGAGATGAGCCGCCGCTTCGGCGCCGAGGGCGACTTCGCCGCCGCGTACGTCATCGCACACGAGGTCGGGCACCACGTGCAGAACCTGACGGGTCTCTCGGAGCAGGTTCAGGGGCTGCAGCAGCGCGCGTCCCCCGAGGACTCGAATGCCCTGTCCGTGATGCTCGAGCTTCAGGCCGACTGCCTGGCGGGGGTGTGGGGGCACCACGCGAATACCGAGCGCCAGCTCATCGAGCCGGGCGACTTCGAGGAGGGGCTGAGGGCGGCCTCGGCGATCGGCGATGACGCGCTTCAGCGGGGGAGCGGCGGAGCGGTCCGGCCCGAGAGCTGGACACACGGCTCGTCGGCTCAAAGGAGCCAGTGGCTGCGGCGCGGCCTCGAAACCGGCGACCCTCGCTCCTGCGACACCTTCGAGAAAGCCGGTCTCTAGCTGCCTGGGTAACTCCGATCGACGGTTCGCGACGCCAGGTTCTCGAGCGGATTTCTCCTCTATGGGCTGACCGGGAGGTAGATGCAGGTATTCATGAGTTCGCTTCTCGAGGATCGCTCGCTCGCAGTCCATGAGATTGGATTCATGCTCGATACGCGGATTCGACTGCGTTCCACCGCGCGTTCCGCCGCTGGCGCGGACTTTCACCGAAGCGTTTCAGGGAGCAGAGCCAGGTTGACGCTCGGTAGCTGTTCGCCGGATCACTTCGTGGCATGGGCGCACTGCAGTATTGTCACCGTTCCCGCAGAACCGTCCACGCGCACCCGCGTTCCGTTCGACAGTCGGCTCAAGCACTCCTTCACCGACATCACGGCGGGGATCCTCATCTCGCGAGCGGTGACTGCGCCATGGGAGAGCGGCCCACCGCTCTCGGTCACGACCGCGACCGCGCTGTAGAAGAGCGCCGTCCAGGTCGGGTTTGTCGTGCGCGCAACGAGAACCGATCCGCGTGGGAACTGGCTGAAATCCTCGCTGCTGAGCACCTGGAACACCGTGCCCTCGGCGTCGCCCCGGCTGCCCGGCAGTCCTCTCAGTGTCTCGCCGGATACCGAGGCGACCTCCGCCACGCCGAGAACCCAATCGGGCGTACGGGCGCGATCTCGCTGGTAGGCGGCTTTCGCGTCGCGAATCTGCTCGCCGAGCAGCCGCCAGCCCGCGGAGTCATCGCGTTCGAGCGCGGATTCGATCTGGGCGACGTGCGCGAAGAAAACGTCCATCGGGTCCCGGACGACTCCCTTGTCGACCAGGCGGCGACCGAATTCCGTGAGCCCCCGTCGCAGCGGCAACGTGAGGCGTGTGGTCTGGTAGTGCTCGAGATCGTCGAGGCTCGTATAGGTGCGCGCCATCCGGAGCACCTCTGCGAGCAGGAAATGCAGGTCGGTCGGGGCCTTCGAGTAGAGCTCGAATTCCGCCCGTTGCATCCGCATCCGGAGCTCCCGTTCCTTCTCGCGTGAGGACTGTCCGAGCGGCATCTGCAGGATCAAACGCAGGTTGTCGAGCACGACCCACGGCACCTCGACCCACGTGGGTGCGTACGCGTCGAAGTCGATCTCGCGGTGACCGTGATCGGTCAGGAACTTCCGCAGGCGACGGTCGAACTCCGGGAACGCCGCCAAGGAGCCGTCCTCCCACAACGCTCGGGAGGGCCGCTCCCGCAGGGCCGCTCCGAGCTCCGGGCGCTGGCCGATCATCTGCGCCATTTCGTAGAGCTCGCGATTGATGATCCCGGTCTTGGTCTCGCAGAAGGCGAGAAGGTCGTCGATCAGCCGGCGGGCGTCGTCGGCTCCGACGATGATCTGGAGGAAGGCGAAGAGCACTTTGTGTAGCGCGCCCTGCGTGATCGAAATCGCGATATTCGGCAGAAAGTAACCGACCCCGAGATCATTCACCTCGCGGACGAACTGCCACACGTCGGCGACGGCGCGGTCCTCGAGACGAACCGCCTGCTGGGAGCCGATACGAACGAGATAGCCGTCGAGGTCGCGAGCCCAGATGACCGGCAGCTCTTGCACCCATTGGAACTCATTCCTGAGGCGCGGCAGCGACTCGCGCAGTTGCTCGATCGACCGCACGTTCAAGGGGTCACGCCTGCCGTAGATCGCGACCGCGTTCTGGTTGCCGTAAATGTAGTGATCGAACATGCCGAACCACTGGCCACCGAACGGCGGGTAACCCATCAACCGCAGCGAGAAGTGCAGCGACGCATGGAAGCCGGCTTCGACGAAATCCCAGGTCAGCGGCGTGATGACGTTCGGGAAGCGTTCGGCCGATTCGTCGCGCGTCCAGCGCGGCGGAATGGTGGTGATGGGCCGGGCTTGCAGCAGATGCAGCCTGTCGCCGGCATAGGCCCACTCGATGTCCTGGGGGAACTGATAGTGCGCTTCGACCCGGAGGAGCAGGTCTCCGACGTCGCGCACCTGCCGATCCGACAGGCACGGCTGTTCCGCCTCCGCATCCGTCAGCATCACCTCCTCGGTTCCGCTCGCGGTGGCGACGATCTTGCGACCCTTGCGGGCAACGGTCGCCTGGCGAATGGACAGGTCGGCTTTGGCAAGGATCCAGTGGTCGACGTCACCTTCGCCGCTGACCACCGACTCGCCCAGCCCGTAGTTGGCGTCGATGATCAACGCTCCGATGTCGCCGCCCACTGGGTCGAGGCTGAAGCCAACCCCCGCGACCTCGCTGGCCACCATCTCCTGGACGACGACCCCCATCGTCGCCAGCAGCGGATCGATCCCCTGCTTGTGTCGGTACGCGATCGCCCGGTCGCCCCACAGGGACGCGAAGCAGGCGCGCACGCGATCGACCACCGCGTCGACGCCGACCACGTTGAGGTAGGTGTCGTACGCTCCGGCGAACGCGGCGCCCGCTAGATCCTCCATCGTCGAGGACGAGCGCACGGACACCGGCGCGTCGCAGAGGGTGACGAAGCAGGCGCGGATGTCCGCTTCTACTCGCGCCGGCAGCGGCGAGACGGACAGTCGGTCGCGAATCGCGGCACTCGCCTCACGAAGCTTCGCGGCGTCGTCGAACGGCAGATCCCGCACGGCGAGCGGCAGCCAGCCAGCTTGCGACACCCAGTCGACGTACGCCTGGGCGGCGATGCAGAAACCGCGCGGCACCGGGAAGCCCGCCCGCGTCAGGATCGCGAGGTTGGAGCCCTTGCCGCCGCTGAACTCAACGCGATCGGCGCCCCCATCCTCGAAACGCAACGTGTAGATCATGACGCGACTCCTGAGTCCGGGCCGGACACCGGCGTGACTCGTCGTGCGACGGTGAGCGCCACGGCGGCGAGAATGAAACCGGCCACGACGTCGATGCCGTAGTGGTAGCGCAGGTACACGGTGGACAGCCAGAGACCGATGCAGGGAACGACGTAGGCGACGAAGCGCCATCGCTTGTGGCGCAGGTCGAAGAAGAGGCAGTACGCCGACACGGCGCAGTGAAGGCTGGGGAACACGTCGACACCGTTGCTGCCGGCACCGATGAGGCGCGCGTTCAAGCCGGTGATCCAGCTCCCCGCGAGCGGCACCGAGAAACGGTCGGCGATGTAGACCCACGGCCCCGCAGCCGGGACGAGCGAGTAGCCGAGGAACCCGATGCCGTAGAGCGTGAAGAGCCCGGTCCAGAATCGCTGCGCCACGCGCAGCGGCGCGAACAGGTAGTAAAGCATGCTCAGCGCGAGGTACGGCAAGAACAGGAAGTAGCAGAAGCTCATCACGTCGGTCAGCCAGGGTCGCACGATGGCCTCGAGCCACAACGCCGGGGTCGTGCCCCAGAGGCGCACGTCGATCGCGAGCAGCACGTCGTCGAGGCGCCGGGGGTGGACGGCGGGAATGGCGACCCGCATGTGCTGGAAGACGACGTTCATGGCGAGGGGATAGAAGAGCAGGCGCAGGCGCCAGAGCAGCAGGGTCGGCGAGCGAAGGCACCATCCGATCGCGGCGGCGTTGATGCCGAGCATGGCGAAGTAGAGGAGCGCGGCAGGCCCCGTGAAACCCTGCGCGAGCACCAACCGCACCCACATCAAGAGGAGGAATCCGCCGAACACATACTCGTGGACGAGCAGAGACCGCTCAGGAAGGCGCACGGTCGAGCTCCCCGAGAACGGTTTCCCGAAAGTCGAGCATCGGCCTGCGAAGGCCCGGGTGCAGCAGCCCGTTGAGGGTCGCTACGCCAAGCTTCTTGTAACGATACCAGGCGAAGATGCCGAGCGCGCTCGCCACGGCGTACCCGACCAGCCATCTCCAGTCGCCGAGCGCGGCGAGGACGACACCCATCACGATCGACCACCCTGCGAGGACCGGCAGGCCGACCAGCAGGCGCCAGAGCGCAATGACGTTTCGGTCATCGGGGAAACGTCGGCCCGCCCAGGCCGCGGCCGCGAGCGGCGGAGCGTTGAGCGCCCCAGCCGCCGCCACGAGCGGCGTGAGCAGCGCGAGTAGCAACGCATAGAGACCGAGCCGACCCATCGGACACAACGGCACTCCCTGGTGACGTAAGAGCCGTCGCGTGCTGACGCGGACCTCGAGCTCGGACGCCGCCGTCTGTATCGCCTCCGGAATCCCGCGCTCGAGGCGCTTCAAGGAATCGAAGTAGAGGCGATCCGTGGCGAGCGTCGAAACGTAGGCGAGCTGCTCGCACTTCGCCTGCCGCTCGGCCGACTCGAACTGCACGCCAACGCCCTCGAGCGCGGCGCCGATCCTGCGGTGCAGCGTCTCGACTCGGTCCCGCGCCTCCGTCCCGGTGTCCGAGCGCGTGTCCACCGCGCCGCCAACGACCACTGTGACCCGGCTGCGAAATGCCCACGCCCGCTCGTAGTGGATGCCGAGCGGAACGATTCGCAACGGGACGCCCCGGTCGAGAACACTCGCGGCGATGCGCGCAGCGCCGCGATGGAACGGCTGGTGTCTGGGACCAAGGGAGCTCGTCCCCTCAGGTAACACGAACAGCTCTCCACCGCGGGCCAGGTGCTCGACCGAATCCGCGAGCGCTCGCTCGTTGCGCGCCCGATCGCCTGAGTCCTTCTCGCGCACGACCTCGATCCCGCTGAAGAAAATCCGGCCGAGGCGCGTGCGCCGCAGCTGCGTTGAGATCATGAAGATCGCGCGTGGAGCGACGCGCGCATAGACGAAGGCATCGACCGCACCGTTGCGGTGCAATCCGACCAGGAGCGTCGGGCCACCTGTCGGCAACCGCTCCCGTCCCACGACGGTGAGACGCGAGTAGTAAAGCCACGCGGGCAGCCGCCTCACCGCTTCGTGCCGGACGCGTATGCGTGTCCTGTCGGATGTCTTGCGGCGGACGGTGCATGGCCGACATCGCCGCACATGTGGTCGATCGCGTGTTTCACGAGGTGCCGGTCCGCCAGTGAGTGCTCCCCCCGTTGGTGACCTTCATTCTGGTACGCGTGTCGCGGCACTTGCGACAGACTCTCGTCGAATAATAGGAAACTGTGTACCCGCGGTCCGAGTTCGAGTCTGATTGGGGGCACCTGCCCGCGGCTTGTGAGGGCGGCCGAAGTCCACGCACGAGGGGGGCATTCCGGGGGAGGAGTACTTCACCTTCGCGGCGGGCGGCGGAGGCAACACCTTCTGAAAGGCACACCTCCGCCTGCCGCACCCACTTGCGCAGAGTCTCGGAGGTGCAGCCGATCTTCAGGGCAATCGAGCTGATCGCCGCCCACTGCGACGGGTGCTCCGCCTGGTGCTCGAACACCATCCGCACAGCACGCTCACGTACCTCAGGTGAATGCCTTCTCGTTCTGGTCATGACTCCATCCTCTCAAGATCTGGAGTCTCCGAGAAAGCCGGTCCGGTTCAAAAGAGGATTTCGTACGCTCAGCGGAGTTACCTCAACTCACTACTCGCACGACGCGGGCGACGCGTTGATCTCCGCATCACGGAAACCCTGCTGCGAAACACCCGGCCCGTCGTAGGTTCCCGTGCCGCAGTTCGCGCCACGGACGAGATACCAGAATCCGTCGCCACTCGCGGGAACTGCCGAGTCGGTCACCAAATAGCTGCTCACTCGACGCGCCAGGCAGCGCTGGGTCGCCGACGTGAAGTTGCCCCCGCTTGAGCGAAGCGATTGAAGGCCACCCGATACCAGATCGTAGCTCGTGGCGGGAGCGATGTCCTGCCAGGCAACGAGAGTCGTCGTCGCAATCGAGACGCTCAGCGGACTGACGAGCGGAGGAGTGGTACACGGACCTGCGCAGTAGAGCGCCCCGGACTTGAGTCCGTTGAGATCAGTACCAGGAAAGACCGTGTTGCCCGCCCACACGAACATCTGGCTTCCCGTCCAGGCGCTCGTGTGCTGCCATCTCCGCCAAGGATTGTTCATCCCCAAACTCATGAATCGCCACGAATCCAGCAGCGGGTCGTACCGTCCCCCGGATCCTGGGATGCCGGTACCGACCTGATCGCCACCCCAGACGATCATCTCTTTCCCGGTCCAGACGGCGTTGCTCCCCCAAGTCTGGTCGACGCCGGGCGCACTCGATGGAAGCGCGGTCCACGTGTCGCTGAGCGGCTTGTATCGGCCGCCGACCTGTTGTTGGCTCGAAATGTTGTTGCCTCCCCAGACAATCATCTCGGTCCCTGTCCAGACCGTCGTGTGGAGCGACCGCGGCGAAGGTGTCGCGCTGGATTGAGCCGTCGGCGTCCACGAGTCGGTCACGGGATCATACTGTGCGCCACTGGCCAGATAGATCAGCCCGGGCGCACCCCCTGCGCCTCCCCAGACGATCATCTTCGAACCGGTCCACACGCCGACGTGCGTGTCCCGCGGCTCGGGAACGCCGGCACCCAGGCTTGTGGGCGTCCACGAGTTCGCCGAAGGATCGTAGCGGCCGCCGGTGTTGTAATCGACATCGAGCGTCAACGAGTAGCCGCCCCAGACGATCATTTCCTTCCCGGTCCACACGGCGGAGTGGTAGTAGCGCGGCTCCGGAACGCCTGCCCCGAGGCTCGTGGTCGACCAAGTGTTCGTCGTCGGGTTGTATCTCGCGCCGGTATTCGTTGTGGGCGAACCGCCCCACACGATCGCCTCAGAACCGGTCCAGATCGTCGTGTGGCCGTTGCGCCACGTCGGAGCGTCGAGCGTGGACACCGGCGTCCAGGCGTCCGTCGCAGGGTCGTAGCGGCTTGTTCCGAAGCCGGTGACGAGGATCTCCGAACCCGTCCAGACCGAGCGAAGGGAGCCCGCAGAACCCGGCACGCCGTTCGAGATGCTCGTAGGAGTCCGGCGTTGGTCTGCGGGTTCCACCGCGCCCCATAGTTCGTTCGCGTCCCCGGACTCGAGCTGCCGCCTTTCGAACCCCCCCACACGATCAGCTCCGATCCAGTCCAAATCCCGGCGCCTCCACTCGTCGGCATGTTCGTCGTCGGCAATGGTGTCCAGATGTTCGTACTGGGGTTGTATCGTGCCCCTCCAGCAACTGCTCCTCCCAATACGTCCATCTGAGCGCCGTCCCAAATCGCGACGTGTTTCGTTCGTGCCGCCGGGACGTGGATCCCCGTGTCGCGTGTTGCGGCCCATGTGTTCGTCGAGAGCTTGTAGCGCGCCCCGGACTTCAGTTCCAAGCCACTCACGTTCTCGCCACCCCAGACGACCATCTCCGACCCCGTCCAGATAGCGGTGTGTTGTTGCCGAGGAATCGGCGCGCCGGCCGTAGGAAGTGCCGTCCACGTATTGCTCACCGGATCGTAAACGGCGCCGCTATTCAAGAATGTCGTGGGCGGGCCCGTGTAGCCCCCCCAGATGATCATGCGAGTCCCGGTCCACACCGCCGTGTGGCCGGCGCGGGTACCGGTGACCGCGGTCGCGACACTGGTGGGTACCCAGGTGTCAGTGGCCGGGTTGTACCTGCCGCCTTCGGCGCACACCCCTCCCGCACAAGAACCCAATCCCCCCCAAACGATCATTTCGCTCCCTGTCCAGATGGCGCTATGCAACTCGAACCCCGGCGGCACGTACCCGCCCTGATTGATAGGAGTCCATGTGTCGGTGGTTGGGTTGTATCGGCTTTGCGGCCCCGACCCTCCGGTTGTGCCGCCCCAGACGATCGCCTCCGTGCCGGTCCAGATCATCGTGAAATCAACTCGGCCCGCGGGCGCGTTGGAGTCGAGTCGCAGTGGGCGCCAGGTGTCCGTCGCGGGGTCGTAGCGGCCGCCGAGGGGGGTTCCTACGTATGCGGGATTGTCGTTGCCTCCCCAGATGATCATCTCGCTTCCGGTCCACACCGCCCGGTGCTCCCAGCGGGCCGAGGCTGCAGGGATGCGCATGCCGGACCACGTGTCGTCGGCGCAGGCCGCGGCGGTAACGGCGATGGCGGGGTAGTCGCCGGCATCTGGCGGCAGCTCCAGGCTCATGGCGCCGCGGGCGCCGGTCCACCACTCGTCGAACGGGACCTTGGGCCAGCTCACCGTCCGGACGACGATCGAGTCCGGAGTCGCTGCCGCGATCATGGACACACGGAACGCGTCGTCGTCTTCGATGAGTGTCCGACCGTCCGCTTCGGTCGATATTCGCTCGGCCAGGGCGGCCCATTCGCTCGCCTGGACGTGCTCCGTTGACCGCGCCCCACGACGCCGGTGGGGCAGCTGATCCTCGATCGCTTCGCCAGAGTTGCGATCTCCTGGTGCCGAACGAACATACTCGATCTCCGAGTGTTCTCCCGTTCCCCCGCCGTGCAGGATTGTGCCGCGTACGATCTCGTTCTCGGCCCGCTCCTGAAGCCGTCCGTGAACGCCGTCATCTCGCGCGTACGCATTTCGCAGCAGTCGATCCGCAAGCCGCGGTCGGACGAAGCACTCCGCGATCGTGCGGGAATCGTTGCCGAGCGCGTCGAAGATCTCGCGGAGACGCCCGGGATCTCGGCTCTCTCGAGCCATGCGCTCCATCTCGGCGTGAAGCACCGAAGCGTCGAGGATCCGACCCCAGAGCGCCTCGAGAGCGCGCGATTTTCGCAGATCGTCCTCGACACGAACGCGAATCGCGGTATCCGAAAGAACGGCATCCAGGCCCGGCTTCGATCCCGGGTTATCGGCCGGCCAAATTCGATGGCGCCAATAGACCTCCTCGATGGCTCGAAGTGCTGCGATGCGCTGATCAATCGTCAAGCTCGCCGTCAGCGTCGCCACCCGTACCGGCGCGGTGCGGGAAGAAGAACTCGCTGTGATCGCCGGCGCGGCGTGGGCCGCTCCGGCGGCAATCAAGACAGCCGCGATGGCGCCGACGACCGCCGTCATGGTCCGGTCGTCAAGAGATCTGACTCTCGCAGGTCATTGTCCGTCATATGGAACCACTTGCTCTCAGCAAGTCCTGGATCCTCGGAAACGACCCGCACACGCCACTTTCGTGGTCCGGCACTGAATTCGATCACGTGCTGCTCGAAGATGTACGCCCACTGCCCGCCGATGTCCGTCGTCGTGTCGAACCAGCCGGTCGAGTTGACCTGCGCGTCGTTGAACGATGTCGCGAGGTCCTTGACCTCCCAGTCTATTCGCACCCGGTCGGGACCGGCGGCCGAGACCGCGTTCATCTTGAGCTTGAAGCTGTACTCCGGATTCGTCGGCGGACGGTTGTTCGAAAGAGGCGAGATCGGCACGCCGTTCATCCCCACAACGCGCGGCGCAATGGGTCCCGAGAACGCCTCGGAGCCACACGACGCGTGAAGGAGCCAGGCGGCTGGGCCTCGTCACCCGGGCGGAGATGGTCGCCGCGCTGGTGCGCGCGGTGACCGATCCCCCGGGCCCGGGGATCCGGATCGTCGAAGTCCCGAAGATCCGCCGGCCCGCCGCCCTGCCGAAGACAACTTCCTTTCGCCCTTCAAGGCGTCGGATCGCAGGCGTCTCCGATGCCGTCCATGTCGCCGTCCGCCTGGCCCGGGTTCGCGTTCATCGGGCAGTTGTCGGTCCCGTTCAGGACTCCGTCCCCGTCGATGTCCGGGTCGCAGTCGTCCCCGAGGCCGTCGCCGTCCAGGTCGGGCTGCAGCGTGTTCGCGATGGCCGGGCAGTTGTCGCAGACGTCGCCGTGCGAGTCGAAATCGAAGTCTGCCTGCGAGGAATTGACGAAGCCCGGGCAGTTGTCGATCGCCTCCTCGACGCCGTCGTTGTCGTTGTCGAATGTGGACGCGGGGCAGGAGAACGGATTCGGCCGCTCGACCCCGGCCGAGTTCAACCCGAGGCTGCTCTCGGCCGTCCCCCCGCAGTGGGTCGAGACGAGGTAGTAGAAGACCGTCGAGGGGCGCGGATCGAGCGGGTCGGTGATCGACGTCCCCACCGGGCTGCTGTCGATGCACTGCTGGTCGTAGACCCAGGGGTTGCCGATCGTCCGGAATCCGCGATAGACGTGGTACTCGCTCGCGAGCGGCACGGCCGACCAGCTGACGGTCGTCATCGCGCCGGTCCCGGTGACGACGACTGTGTTGCCGACCGGGGGCGGGGGCGGGTTGCCCGGGTTGGTCGGCGTGCAGTCGCAGGCGTCGCCGAACGCGTCCCCGTCGGCGTTCGCCTGCGAGGGGTTGTAGGCGTCGGGGCAGTTGTCAGCGCAGTTGCTGAGGCCGTCCCCGTCGTTGTCGGTGGCCTCGTCGGTCGTGCCGTCGCAGTCGTCGTCCAGGGCGTTGCAGAGTTCCGGGCCGGGCCCGGTGTTGCCGATGCAGGTGAGCGATCCGGCCGAACAGGTGAGCGTGCCCGGCGCACAGACGCCGAGGAGGCCGGTGGAGCAGGCGCCTCCCCCGGGATTGCCCTCGTCCACGACGCCGTTGCAGTTGTCGTCGACGTTGTTGCAGGTCTCCGGGATCGAGCTGAATCCCTCGTTCGTCAGGCCGTCGCAGTCGTCGTCGACGTTGTTGCAGACCTCGGTCGCGAGCGGGTTGCGAAGCGAGGTCGTGTCGTCGCAATCGCCGCAGGTGTCGCCGAGCCCGGGCAGGCAGGCGATGGAGCAGGCGACGAAGTTGTCGTTGTCGGTGTCGGGGCAGGCCGGAACGACGTTCGTCGTCTGGCTCGCGGTATTGTTCGTCGTGATCAGGTCGCTCTGGTGAATGCTGATCGTCGCGCTGTTGGTGATCAGGCCGGTCACGGCCGGTGTGGTCACCGTGATGGCGATCGGCGGGCCGGCGCCCAGAGCGAGGGAGCCCCGGGTGCAGGTGACGACGCCGGCCGCATGGCCGCAGCTCCATCCCGACCCGGTGGCCGAGACGAAGGCGACGCCCGCCGGCAGCGTGTCGGTGACGACGATGTTCGTCGCCGGTTCCGTCGGCCCCAGGTTGGTCATGTTGATCGTGTAGACGAGCGGGCTCGAGATCCCGACCGGGTCCGGAGCGTCTGTCATGGAGAGCGACATGTCGATCGGCGGGATGTTCACGACGCCGAGGACCACCGTCGTGGGGCCGTAGGCGACCGCCCAGTCCAGGCCCGGCAGGGCCGGCAGGTTGAAGTTCACGAAGCTCCCCGTCCGGGAGCCGTACGTTCCGATCGTGAAGCTGTTGCCGAGCGCCGGGTTGAAGCCGTTGATGAGCGCCACGTTGAGCGTCCCGCCGAAGACCGCGGCGCCCGCCGTCAGGAGCTGGTCGTGCTGGGAGACCGGGGTCAGCCCGCCAATCTCGACCGTGTACTGCCCGTTCGCGCCCTGGGTGTACGCGCCCGTGCTCCCCGTTCCGGCCGCGAGGGCGAGGCTCCCGGCCGACAGGCCGGGGGCGACGGTGCCGCCGGAGTTCGACAGGTTGGCGGTGATCGTCCCGTTCCCGCCGACCGAGCCGCCCAGGATGTTCATCGTGGTGGTCGAGGAGATCGCGCCGCCGTTGAGCGTCGTCGTTCCGGCCGTCTGGGTGAACCCGCCCCCGAAGGCGAGCGTGCCGGTGAGGGCCAGAAGCGTTCCGCTGTTGTTGAAAGCGATGGAGATGCTCGAGGTTGCCGTTCCGGGGGTCTTGCGGAACGTGCCGGAGTTGTTGATCGCCGAGGCGGCGCCGCCGAAGGCGTTGCTGATCAGGACGTCGTTCTGCCCCTCGAACGTGCCCGAGTTGTTGAGCGCGGCCGCGGAGCCGGTCTGGATCGTCCCCGTACCGCTCCAGATCGTCGTGCCGGCGAGATTGAGCGTGCGGGAGATCATGATCTTGGCACTCGTGCCGCTCATCGTCAGCCCGCCGTTCGTGTTGGTGATGCCGGTCCCGGTCATGCTTCCCGAGGACCAGGTCGTCGCCCCCGCGATCGTGACCGTGTCG
>Ga0187894_10000091_pt1 | contig 113229 bp, 123 predicted proteins | sample GBC1701081metaG_FD_136650 | JGI IMG/M metagenome (GOLD analysis project Ga0187894, IMG submission 136650) | White microbial mat communities from a lava cave in the Kipuka Kanohina Cave System on the Island of Hawaii, USA - GBC170108-1 metaG ... | reverse complement strand
GCGTCAGGCTTTCGCCCATTGCGCAATATTCCTTACTGCTGCCTCCCGTAGGAGTCTGGCCCGTGTCGCAGTGCCAGTGTGGCTGATCGTCCTCTCAGACCAGCTACCCGTCGAAGCCTTGGTAGGCCGTTACCCTACCAACAAGCTGATAGGACATGAGCCCATCCTTGAGCGTCATACCCACGGTATGACTTTCCTTCCCGATCCGCAGACCGGGAAGCGTACGCGGTATTAGCCAACCTTTCGGCTGGTTATTCCCCACTCGAGGGTAGGTTACCCATGCATTCCTCACCCGTTCGCCACTGTACAAGTGTATTGCTACACCTTCTCGTTCGACTTGCATGTATTAGGCGCGCCGCCAGCGTTCGTTCTGAGCCAGGATCAAACTCTCAAATGGTGTTCTCTGAATTGGATCCAAGGGCCACCACTTCAATACACCTTACCTAAATCATCTCGCTCTATTCAGTTGTCAAAGAACAGACTGCTCCCAGAAGGGAGCCACGCATAATATGATGGAGAGCCCGCATTGTCAAGAGGCAATTTCGCCACACCGCCTGGAAGAGCACCAATTCCCAAGGACTTACGAGGCAAGGATTTAAGCCCATCAGAAACCCCGCCCACCCTTGCGGGCTGCCGGATGATGGCCCATAATAACGACCATGCTTCGCCGAACCTTTCTCAAGCTGAGCGGGTTGGGGCTCCTGGCCGGCCTCGCCGGCTGCGACTCCATGGGCGGCATGTTTGGCCGCATGTTTGCCGTCCCTCCCCGGGAGACCACCTACTTCACGCCCAACGACAAATTCTACCTGGTGAACTACTCGAACTCGCCGTTCAGCCTCTCGCATAACCTAAACCAGGAACAGTGGCGCCTCCACATCACTGGCGAAGTGCAGCACAAAGCAACGCTCGGGTGGCGCGACATTCTCAACCGGGAATCGTTCGACCAGATCGTCACGCTCGAATGCATCGACACCCTCCCCGGCGGCGACAGCCTCGGCAACGCGCAGTGGCGCGGCATCTCGCTCAAAAAACTCCTGACCGAACTCGGCGTCGAGGAAGAGACCGCGCGCGACATCGTCTTTCGCGCAGCCGACGGGTATCACGACAGCATTCCGTTCGCGCGCGCCATGCAGGACGATGTGATGCTGGCCTACCTGATGAACGGCGAAAAGCTGCCCCCCGAGCACGGCTTCCCCCTGCGCCTGATTGTGCCCGGCCTCTACGGCATCAAGAACGTCAAATGGATTACGGAAATCGAGGTGTACAACGGCGATTACAAGGGCTACTGGCAGCAGCGGGGCTGGACCGACGACGGCACCATCAAAATCTTTTCACGGATCGACAGTCCCGGCCACTACCAGCCGCTGCGCGGCCCTGAACACGCCTATCGCGGCATCGCGTTCGGCGGCCCCCATAGCATCAGCAAGGTCGAGTTGAGCTTTGACCGCGGCACAACCTGGCTGCCCGCCGAGATCGAACCGCCCCTCTCGACGAAATCCTGGGTGGTGTGGAACTATCGCTGGCGTCCGCCCAAGCCCGGCAAGTACCAGGTCGTCGTCCGCGCCACGGATACCAAAGGCCAGCTCCAAATCGCCGACATTGTCCGCCCCCAGCCGGCCGGCGCTTCGGGCTACCATACGATTATTTCCGACGTCGAGCAGATCTGAAGCCCAGTGATTGCGTTCTCCCCTCCCACCTGGCTTGCTTGGCGACTGCTGTGGTGCCTTCCGTTCTGCGCCGCCGTCGCACTGTCCGGCGCGCCGCCTGCGCATGCGGAAGCGCTGCAGGCCGGTGCCATCGAGCGGGCCAGGCAGGCCACCGTCGGTATTTTGAACGAGACACAGGCCGAGCGGGATTCCGGCTATCACGGCCGGCTATCCATCCGCGGAACCGGCGTCCACCTGCGCGACGGCTTCATCGTCACGGCGCGGCATGCGGTGGAGCGGGATCAGGGCAGTAAGAAAGTCCTTCCGACAACCATTCTCGTCTTCACCGACGACTTTGCGGAACTCCCGGCTCACCTGGTCGGCGGCAGCGCCTATCTGGACATCGTGCTCTATCGCATCGGCGACGCCCACCGTGAGCACATTCGCGACGGCATCCCGTTCGCTGCGCGAGGAGCGGCAACCGGCGACGAGGTGTTCACGGTCGGCTACCCCCTCGGCTGGGGCCCGGCCATCGCCTATGGGCGGATCGGCAACCCCAATACGTTTCTCCCGACCGCCGAGACCCGCCTGCTGCAGGCCGATCTCTCCGTCTGCAGCGGCAACTCCGGCGGGGGGCTGTTCAATGCCGCCGGCGAGCTGGCCGGAATCATGCACGCGATTATCAAGACCGAGCAGGGGCAAGGCGATCAGCGCTGCAGCCGGTTCGCCTTTGCCGTACCTGCTATACTTGCCCAACGGATCGTCACGGCCCTGATTGAAGGCAGGCAGCCAAGCTTCTCCCGGCTCGGCATTCAGATGACCCAGGTCCGGCTGGGCACGCAATGGAGAATCGCCGCCGGAGAGGTCACGGGCCCGGCCAAGGACGGAGGCGTTCAAAAAGGCGATGTGCTCGTGGCCATCAACGGAACGACCATCACCGACGCGGCGCAATTGAAAAATTATCTCATGGAACAGACCTCGCCTGGCCAAATGGCCACGCTCCGCGTCCTGCGAGGCGATCAGGAGCTGCAGCTTTCCATCATGCTGGGGGCTGCGTAGCCCGCGACGATCAAGAGGAACCGTGATGACTAGACCTTGTGCGCTTGGAATGGCAGGGCTCTTGGCGCTGGCGCTTGGCGCGTTTCTCGGCAGCGCGCCGGACGCCTCGGCGGACTCCATCACGTTCAAAGCCATGGTCGCCGATACGGAAGACGGCGACACGCTCATCGTGGTCAGAAACAGCGCCCGCATCAGGCTGGAAATTCCCGAAATCGACGCGCCCGAGCTGGATCAGCCCTATGGCAGGGATGCCAAGAAGAAGGCAGCCACAATGACAAAGGGCAAGGTCGTGACGATCCGCGCCTACGGCAAGCTTGGCCAGAACTACATCCTCGGCGAAGTCTGGCTTCCCAATAAAAAACACTTCGCCAAGGAAATGGTGAGAGCGGGGTTGGCGTGGGTCAGGGAAGGCAGGAGCGTGCTCTTGGACCTGGAACAGCTTCAAAGCGAGGCCAAGGCCGCCAAGCAGGGACTGTGGGAGGATGAAGAACCGATTCCGCCGTGGGAGTGGCGATCGGGAAGACGAAAATGATAGAGGAAAATTAAGATGCAGACTTGAAGCCGTCGGTCACGCAGTAGGTCGGCATCACCTCGCCCGGGTGTCCTTCGGATTTATGCGTCCAGCGCAGCAGGATGTTCTGCTGATTGAAGGTGAGCACGTATTCGTCGCACCAGGCCCCCGGCGCTCCCCAGCTGTTTTGATTGGTCGTATCCACCTGATAGACCTGATAGACCCAGATCGGCTCCCCGTCCTTGGTCGACGCGGTCAGATGGGGTGCTCCCAGTCGCTGGCGAACCTCCTCCTGCGTGGCCTTACCCTGCGCTGACTCCAGATAGCGGGCTTCCTTCGCTTCGTAAACCGCGCATCCCACGGCAATGACGATCAAACTGAAGAGAGCGGTTTTCCCGAGAAGCTTCATGGGGCGCATCACGATTTTGACCGATAGCCATCCGGCACGCAATAGGTCGGCATGACCTCGCCGCCATGGAAGAAGGACCTGTGGGTCCAGCGTTGCAACACCGCCCGGCCGTCGAAGGTCAGGACATATTCGTCACACCACGCTCCCGGTGCGAGCGATCGAGCTCCCGAAAAGTGTTCGCGCACCTGATAGACCCAGATCGTCGTGCCGGCCTGCGTTTCCGTGAATTGCGGCGGCCCCAACTCCTGCCGGACCTCATCCTGCGTGGCGCGTCCCTGCGCACCTTCCAGATACCGGGTCTCTTTGGGGATGAAGACCGTGCAGCCCACCATCACCAGCATCAACCCGCAAAGTGGAAGCAGTCCGCTCCCTTGCATGGCGTACCTCGTCTTACAGCGCGGGCTTCTGGACGCCCAGGACCGAGTTGCAGGAAGCGGGCATGTTCTCGCCCGCGTGGAAAAACGATTTGTGCGTCCACTCCCGTAGGATGCCGCCCTTGTCGAAGGTCAGGGCATATTCGTCGCACCACGATCCCGCAGAAGCCCAGGTGTTCTGGGAGCCCGGTTCTACTTCACGCACCTCATAGATCCAGATCGATTCGCCTGCCTGAGACGTTTTGGCGACCCTGGGGGTGCCGAGGTTCTGCCGCACCTGTTCCTGCGTGGCCTGCCCCTGCGCCGATTGGAGATACCGGGTTTCCTTCGGAATGATCACAGAGCATCCGGTCGAGGCTGCCAGAAAACTCACGAGGAGAGCGTAGGAGAGGGGTTTCATCGGGCACCTCCTGGTGTGCATAGGCGGTTGCACCCATTATAACACCAGAAACGGGCAGTTCTTCGGAAGGCTATTCGATCTTGTCCAGCTCGATGCGCAGTTCTTTGAGTTGGGCCGGATCGACGGGGGAAGGAGCTTCGGTGAGCGGGCACTGGGCCTTCTGCGTTTTGGGGAAGGCGATCACGTCGCGGATGGAATCCGCCCCGCCGAGGAGCATGATCAATCGGTCCAGGCCGAAGGCGATGCCGCCGTGCGGCGGCGCGCCATATTCGAGGGCTTCGAGCAGAAAGCCGAATTTAGCCTTGGCCTCATCCTTGCCGATACCGAGCAGATCGAAGACCTTGCTCTGCACGTCCCGGCGGTGAATCCGGATGCTCCCGCCGCCGATCTCGTTCCCGTTCAGCACCATGTCATAGGCTTTCGCCCGGACTTTCAGCGGCTCGGATTCGAGCAGCGGGAGATCGGCATCCATGGGCGCCGTGAAGGGATGGTGCATCGCCACATACCGCTTCGTGTCCTGATCGTAGTCCAACAGCGGGAAATCAATGACCCATAGGGGCTTCCAGGCCGTTTTATCGATCAGGTTCAGTTCCTCGCCGAGCAGCAGGCGCAGGCGTCCCAGGACATCATGGACCACGCCCGTCTTGTCCGCCCCAAAAAGAAGCAAATCACCGACCATGGCATCCGGCAAGGCCGCCAACAGCTTCCGGGCGTCGAGAAACTTCGCAATGACGGACTCCAGCTGGCCTTCTCCGGCCACCTTGGCCCAGGCCAGCCCCTTGGCCCCGAAGCTCTTGGCCGTCTCGCCCAGCGCGTCGATGCGTGTCCGCGACAGAGCCGCCCCGCCCTTGACGATGAGCGCCTTGACGATGCCACCCTTCGTGACGGCCTCCTTGAACACCTTGAAGTCGGTCGTGGCCGCAAAGCCGCTCACGTCGTGCAGCGGCATCTCGAACCGCAGGTCCGGCTTGTCGGACCCGTAGCGACCCATCGCGTCCGCATACGAGAGCCGCGGGAACGGCGTCTTCAGCTCGACGCCGGCGGCCGAACGGAAAACCCGGCTGATCATCTGCTCCATCAACGCCATGACCTGTTCGCGGTCCACGAACGACATCTCGATGTCGATCTGGGTGAATTCCGGCTGGCGGTCGTTCCGCAGGTCCTCGTCGCGGAAGCAGCGGGCGATCTGATAGTACCGGTCCGCGCCGCTGACCATCAGAATCTGCTTGAACAACTGCGGCGACTGCGGCAACGCGTAGAAGCTGCCTGGATTCACGCGGCTCGGCACAAGATAATCCCGCGCCCCTTCCGGCGTGCTCTTCGTCAGCATCGGCGTTTCGACTTCCAGGAACCCCTGTTCGTCCAGGAACGAGTGCACCTGCTGCACCACGCGATGCCGCAGCTCGAGCAGACGCTGCATCTTCGGCCGGCGCAGGTCGAGATACCGGTACTTGAGCCGCAGCGCCTCGGTCACCTCGGCCTCGTCCTCGATCAGAAACGGCGGCGTCTGCGCCGGATTGAGGACCTCCACGGACTGCACCATCACCTCGATCTGGCCGGTCGGGAGCTTCGGGTTCTCGGACCCGGCCGGACGTTTCGAGACCGTACCTCGAATCGCCACGACGAATTCGCTGCGAAGCTGATGCGCCTGCTCGTGCGCCTTCGCATTGATTTCCTGGTTGAACACGACCTGGGTGATGCCCCGCCGGTCCCGGATGTCGTAGAAGATCACGTTGCCGTGGTCGCGGCGCGCGTGGACCCAGCCGTTGAGCACGACCGTCTGGCCGGCGTGCGACGCCGTGAGCTCCCCGCACGTGTGCGTCCGGATCATCATGCCGGCACCCGCTTGGAAGACGCATTCCACCGCCGGCCCGACCGGGCATTGCGCGCCCACTTCGCCCGTGCTTGTTTAGCCCGCGCCTGCCCGCCTCCCGCTTGCACTTCCTGCCGCTCCCGCGCCAGCTCGCGCACGGCATTGGCCTCCCGGTCCGTCAGATAGCGGTACTGCCCCGTCGGAAGATCGCCCAGCGCGATCGGCCCGAACCGCACCCGCTTCAATTTCAACACCGGATGGCCCACGGCATCCAGCATGCGTTTTACTTGATGTTTGCGCCCTTCATAGATCGTGATCTCGAGCCAGGAGTTCTCGGTCGCCTTCCCGACCTTCTTGACGATCGCCGAACCGGCCCGGCCGTCGTCCAGCATGACTCCCTTCTCCAGCACTCCGATATCCTCGCCATCCAGCATCCCCTTGACCTTGATCAGATAGGTCTTCGGCACGTGGTGACGCGGATGGAGCAGCAGCTGCGCCAAGTCCCCGTCATTGGTCAGCAGGACCAGGCCTTCGCTGTCGAAATCCAGCCGGCCGACGGGAAACACCCGCACGTGAACACCGTGGAGCAGATCCGCGATGGTCCCTCGGCCGCCCGGATCGCTCATCGTGGACACCACGTTCTTGGGTTTGTTGAGCATGATGAAGGTTTGCGGCGGGGCCGGCTTGAGGTGGCGCCCGTCCACCTTCACGTGATCCTTCACCGGATCCACCTTCGTCCCGAGCTCGCTCACCACCTGTCCGTTGATGGTCACCCGCCCCTGCGCGATCAGCTCTTCCGCCTTCCGCCGCGACGCAAGCCCGGAGTCAGCAATAACTTTTTGGAGTCGTATTAGCATAAATGGTTCATGGTTGATGGGAAATGGTCGATGAAAAATGGCCGACTGTTTTGGTCCTCATTAACCATTACCCATTTACCATGCGTTGTTCACTCCCATTCTATGGTGCTCGGTGGCTTCGAGCTCACGTCGTAGACCACCCGGTTCACGCCCCTGACTTCATTAATAATCCGGTTCGAGATTGTCCCCAGCAATTCGGCCGGGAGCCGAGCCCAATCGGCCGTCATGCCGTCCAGGCTCGTCACCGCGCGAACGGCGATGACGTGCTCGTAGGTCCGCTGATCTCCCATCACGCCGACGGTCCGGATCGGCAGCAGCACCGCAAAGGCCTGCCAGAGCTCCCGGTAGAGCCCGGAGTTCTTGATCTCCTGCGCCACGATGGCTTCCGCCGCTCTGAGCATGTCCAACCGTTCTTTCGTCACGGCGCCCAGTATGCGGATCGCCAGGCCCGGCCCCGGGAACGGCTGCCGCCAGATGATCTCCTCCGGCAGGCCCAGCTCCTTGCCCAGAACACGCACTTCGTCCTTGAACAATTCGCGCAACGGCTCGATGAGCGTGAGCCGCATCTTGGTCGGCAAGCCCCCGACATTGTGGTGCGTTTTGATCGTGGCCGACGGCCCCTTGAAGCTGACGCTCTCGATCACATCCGGATAGAGCGTCCCTTGCACGAGATAATCGACCTGGCCGAGCCGCTTCGCCTCTTTCTCAAAGTTTTCGATGAACAGCCGGCCGATGATCTTCCGTTTCCGCTCCGGATCCTCCACGCTTTTCAGCGCCTTCACGAACTGCGCGGCGCGGTCGAGAAAATGCAGGTTCAGCTTGAGATGCGACGCGAACGTCTTGCGCACCTGCGCGCCCTCGCCCTGCCGCAAGACGCCGTTGTCCACGAAGATGCAGGTCAGTTGCTTGCCGATCGCGCGATGGGCCAGGACGGCCGCCACGGACGAGTCCACGCCGCCGCTCAGGGCGCAGATGACCCTTCCCTTCCCGACCGTCTCGCGGATCTGCGCCACCGCCGTGTCCACGTAGGAGCTCATGGTCCAGGTCGGTTTGCAGCCGCAGACGTCATGGACGAAGTTCTGCAAGATCCTGAATCCGCCGGCCGTGTGCGCGACTTCCGGATGGAACTGCAGGCAATAGAACCGGCGGCTTGCATCCGCCAGCTTCATGGCGGCCACCGGTGAGTTGTCGGTGTGGGCAATCGAACGGAACCCCTTCGGCATCCGCTCGATCCGGTCGCCGTGCGACATCCAGACGATGGTTGCGCTCTCTTCGCCCACGCCCTTGAAGAGATCGGAGTCGTCGTCGATGATCAACTCCGCCCGCCCGTATTCGCGACGCGACGCCTTGGCCACTTCACCGTCCAACAGATGCGTCATCAGCTGCATGCCGTAGCAGATGCCCAGCACCGGCACACCCAGATCGAAGAGCGGCCGGGGCACGTGCGGCGCTTTCCGCTCGTAGACGCTGGCCGGCCCGCCGGACAGGATGATGCCCTTGGGCCTGTAGGCGACGATGGTCGCGAGCGGCACGGTGCAGGGAAGAATCTGGGAGTAAACGTGGGTTTCGCGGACGCGGCGGGCGATGAGCTGGGTGTACTGAGACCCGAAATCGAGGATCAGGATTCTGTCATGCCAAAGTTCCATTGCTAGCAAGCAGCGAATAGCGGGTAGCTGGCAGCTAACCAAACAGAAGCATTGGCTATTCGCTGTTCGCTATTTGCTATTCGCTTCACTCTCCGTCGGTGCGGTAGTTCGGAGCCTCTTTGGTGATGATCACGTCGTGGACGTGCCCTTCGCGGAGACCGGCGAGCGTCTGCCGGATGAAGCGGGCGTTTTTCTGCAGATCGGCAATGGTCCGGCAGCCGCAATAGCCCATGCCCGACCGGACGCCGCCGACCAACTGGTAAATCACCCCGGACAGCGTGCCTTTGTACGGCACCCGGCCCTCGATCCCTTCCGGCACCAGCTTGGACTCCGCGCGTCCCGCCTGGAAATAGCGGTCCTTGCCGCCTTTCTCCATGGCCCCGAGCGAGCCCATGCCGCGGTAGACCTTGTAGGTCCGGCCTTGGAAGAGCACCGTTTCGCCCGGCGACTCTTCGGTGCCGGCGAGGATGCCCCCGATCATGACCGCCGACGCGCCGGCCGCCAGGGCCTTCGTCACGTCGCCGGAATATTTGACCCCGCCGTCCGCAACGATCGGCACGCCGGTTCCCGCCAGCGCCGCCGCGCAATCGGAGATCGCGGTCAACTGCGGCATGCCGGCTCCGGACACGATACGGGTCGTGCAGATGGATCCCGGCCCCACGCCGACCTTCACGGCATCCACGCCGGCCTTGACCAGATCGCGCGCCGCTTCGGCCGTCGCGATATTGCCGGCGATGACGTCGAGGTCCGGATATTTCTTTTTGACGACCTTCACTGTGTCCAGGACACCGCGCGAATGGCCGTGCGCGGTATCGACCGCCACCAGATCCACGCCGACCTTGACCAGCAGGTCGAGCCGGTGCTCAGTCTCCGGACCGACCCCAATGGCCGCCCCGACCCGCAACCGTCCGTGCGTGTCCTTGCAGGCGTGCGGATACTTGATGCGCTTCTCGATGTCCTTGATCGTGATCAGGCCCTTGAGCTCGAACTTCTTGTTCACGACGAGCAATTTCTCGATCCGGTGCTCATGCAAGATCTCGCGGGCCTTCTCCAGGCTCGTCCCTTCCGGCGCCGTGACCAGCTTGTCCTTGGTCATCACCTGCGACACCTTGAGCTCCATCCGGCTTTCGAATCTGAGATCCCGGTTGGTCAGAATGCCGACAAGCTTGCCGTGCTTGGTGACGGGGATGCCGGAGATGCGATACTTGGTCATGAGCTGCTGGGCTTCGCGGATCGTGGCGTCCGGCGCGATCGTGATGGGATCCAGGATCATCCCGCTCTCGGACTTCTTGACCTTGTCCACCTCGACGGCCTGGTCTTCGGGAGACAGCAGGCGATGGAGAATGCCGAGGCCGCCTTCCCGCGCCAGCGCGATGGCCAGCCGCGCTTCGGTGACGGTGTCCATGGCCGCGCTGACGATCGGAATGTTGATCGCCACGCGGCGCGACACCTGCGTCCGGGTGTCCACGTCGCCGGGCAGCACCTCGGATTTCGCCGGCACCAATACGACGTCGTCGTAGGTCAACCCGACTCGCACCTCTTTATCCAGCATCGTGAGACTCCACTCTACCGCTGCTGCGTTTCCGCCGCCTGACCGGACAGCTCCGCGGCCGCGTCGGCTTCCTCTTTGAGCCGTTCCCCGCCTTCCTCGGCCGGCATGAACTGCTGCACGCGGGTGTTGGCGCTGTCCACGACGAACACGCTGCCGCGCGCATCCACGGCGATGCCGTATGGGAAATTAAACTGCCCGTCGCCGTTGCCGAACCCGCCCCACTGCGTGATGAAGTTCCCCTCGCGGTCGAACTTCTGCACGCGCTGATTACCGGCATCCGTCACGTACACGTCGCCCTGGCTGTCCACCGCAATGCCCCACGGCGACCGGAACTGTCCCGGTTCCTGCGCCCGGGGATCGCTGGCATGGCCGGGGCCGAGCCCTCCGCCCCATTTGGTGAGCAACTGCGGGAGCACATTCGTGCTCGTGTCGAATTTCTGCACGCGATGGTTGCCCATGTCCACGACGTACACGGCCCCGTCGGCCGGGTCCACCGCAATGCCGCGGGGGAAATAAAACTGCCCGTCGTTGGTGCCGAAACTCCCCCACTGCATGATGAATTCGCCGTTCGGATCGAACTTCTGCACGCGGAAGTTGGCGCTGTCCACGACGTAGATGTAGCCGCGCACGCGATCCACGGCGACGCCCCACGGAGAGCTGAACTGGCCTTCGCTGTTGCCGCGCGAACCGAATTTCATCAGATACCCGCCGAGCTTGCCGTCGAATTTCTGCACGCGGTGGTTGTTGGTATCCGTCACGTACACATCGCCCCTGGCGTCGCAGGCGATGCCGGTCGGGTTGTGAAAGCTGGCGTTGGAGGAGCCGAAGTTGCCCCAGAGGATGATGAAATTGCCGGCGTTGTCGAACTTCTGCACCCGGTTGTTGCCGTTGTCCACCACGAAGAGGCAGCCCTGCTGATCGACCGCCATACCGTAGATCGGCGCGGCGAACTCGCCGCCGTGCAGCAGCGACGCGCCGCGGCCCGGCTTCCCCCACTTGGACACGCAGAGATAGCCGGACGTGTTGACCAGAATGCTGGCGCTCGCCGGGACCGAGATATTGTTGCCGACGTCTTTGAACCAGACGTAGATGGTCTTGGGACCGTCGCCCGGCGAGAGCGTGCACGGGATCGTCGCGCCGAACTTGTTCGCCGGCTCCACCTCCACCCAGCCCGGCATGGTGGCCGACGGCGCCATCGGGTTTTCGGCGACGTAATAGGCGGCGACGCCGGTATCCACGTCGGTGGCCGAGATCGTGAGCACGACGTCGGGCGTGTTGGTCATGAACGCGCCATGGTTGACGACCGCGTAAGGGGTCTGCGGCGCGGTGATGTCGATCAGGGCCGGCGTGGCCGTGACTTCCTCGGACAGCGCGCTCTCGGCCCCGTCTTCATACACGGCGCTCAGGGCATAGTAATAGGGGTTGCCGTTCGTCAGGCTGGTGTGCACGAAGGGGCTCGACGCGCCTTCGATCTTCGTGCCCGATTGCGTCGTCACGCCCGGCGACGTGTGGAAGTACAGGTTGTACGACACCGCGCCCGGCACGTCCATCCAGCTCAGCGTGATTTCCGTGTCGCCCCCCTTGGCGACCAGGCTGCGCGGCGCCGGCGCACCGGCCGTTTCCTGTGGGCGGTTCTGCGCCAGCCGGTTCAGCTCTTCTTCCGTCGGGGCGTACTTCAAGACCCGGTTGTTGCCGCTGTCCACGACATAGACGGAGCCCTCGGGGTCGACCGCGATGCCGGAGGGGAAATTCACCTGTCCCTCCGTGAGGCCGCGGTTGCCCCACTGGCAGAGGAACGTGCCGTTGCTGTCGAACTTCTGGATGCGGTGGTTGCCGCTGTCCACCACGTACACGTTGCCCAGCTTGTCGCAGGCCACGCCCCACGGGGCCTTGAACTGGCCGGGGCCGCCGCCTTCCTTGCCCCATTTGATGAGGAAGCTGCCCCGCGAGTCGAATTTTTGGATCCGATTGTTGCTTTCGTCGGCCACGTAGATATTGCCGACGAAGTCCACCGCCACGCCGCGCGGGAAGAAAAACGCGCCATCGAAGCTCCCGTCCCGCCCCCACTTGAGCAGCGGCGTCCCATCCGATTTGAATTTCTGGACGCGCGCGTTGCTCGTGTCTGAGACGTACAAATTGCCTTCCTGGTCCGTGGCCACGCCCCAGGGCACGTCGAACTTGCCCATGTCCGCGCCCTTCCAGGCGAACCCGAATTTGCCCCAGGCTTTCACCGGAGTGCCGTCCGGGTCCAGCTTCTGGATCCGGTTGTTGCCGCTGTCCGAGGCGTACACTTCGCCGTTCGGCCCGACGGCAAGCCCGCGCGGATAGTAGTACTGGCCTTCCTGCGAGCTCGGCTCGCCGCCCCAGCGCGCGAGAAACTTTCCGTCCTTGTCGAATTTCTGGATGGAATGATTGTCCGTGTCAGCCACGTAGAGGTGGCCGTCCTTGTCGAGCGCGATGCCGGTCGGCGACTTGAACTCGCCGTCCTCCACCCCCTCCTGGCCGATCGCCTGCACGACCAGGTAGGGAGACGGGATCGCCATCACTTCCGCCGACTCGGGGCTCTCGCCCTGCTGCGTCACCACCGTCACCACGTAGTGGTAGCAGGTGCTGTTCGCCAGATCGTCGTGCTCGTAGGGCGACGAGGCGCCTTCGATGCAGCTGCCTTTTTCCTTGGTCACGCCGATGACGGGCTTGAAGTCGTCCGTGCTGGCGATCGGGCGGGTGAGTTCTGAAAATTTGATCTGCACGCCCCTGGACGTCATGAAGTAGAGGTTGTAGTACATGGCGTCGGGCACGGGATCCCACGTGATGGTGATCTTGCCGTTGCCCGGCTTGGCCGCGACGTTGGCCGGCGCAGGAGGGAGCTGTTCTTCAGACGTCGCTTCGCCCGCGCCCCATTCGTCGGCATGTCCTTCCGCCAGCAGTTTCCAACGACCCGGAATGTCCTGTTCGTCAAATTTCACTGGTCCCGCTCCCTTACAGCCTGATGGAAGAAAAGCCCAATAGTGCCGGATGTTTCAAGCACTTACGCTGAATGGAGCAATCTAACAAACGGCGCTTTGCGAAGTCAACTCGGCGGCCTTATGCGCGACCGCTCCGGGCACGGCCGATTGTCCGCTCACAGCGAATTCGTTAAGATGCCGTCCATGCGCGCTCGACTGTATCTTGCCAGGCCGTTGCCCGATCCCGTCATGGCCGCCATCCGGGAACGCTTCCAACTGACCGTGCCGCCGGCCGACCATCCGCCGGCCTCAGCCGAAATCCTCGCCGGCATCCGCGACGCCCAGGGAGCGATCTGCACGTTGAACGAGAGGATCGACGCGAAAACCCTGGCCGCCGCGCCGTCGCTGCGCGTCATCGCCAACTATGCCGTCGGCTATAACAATATCGACGTGGAGGCGGCAAGGGCCCGAGGCGTCATCGTGACCAACACGCCGGATGTCCTCACCAACGCGACCGCCGACATCACCTGGGCGCTGATCCTCGCCGTGGCGCGGCGAGTTGTGGAGGGCGATCAGCTTGTTCGCCGGAACCGGTGGACCGGCTGGTCGCCGACGCAACTGCTCGGCACCGACCTGGCGGGCAAAACACTCGGCATCATCGGGATGGGGCGTATCGGCCAGGCCGTGGCCCGGCGCGCGGCCGGATTCGAGATGACTATTCTGTACTGGAGCCGCAGCGAGCGTTCTCCACAGCCAGGCCATCCTTCGTGGCAGCGGGTGTCGTTCGACGAGTTGCTGCGTCGCTCAGACTTTCTGAGCCTCCACGTGCCCTTGGCGCCGGAAACCACACATCTGATCAACGAGGCGGCGCTGCGGATCATGAAGCCGACGGCGTGTCTCATCAATGCGGCGCGAGGGCCTGTGGTGGATGAAGCGGCGCTGGTGAAGGCCCTGCAAGAAGGACGACTTGCCGGAGCAGGATTCGATGTCTACGAAAAGGAACCGGAGCTCCATCCTGGCTTGCGCGAGCTCAATCAGGTCGTGCTGCTACCGCATCTCGGCTCGGCCACGACGGAGACGCGAATCCGGATGGGCATGATGTGCGTGGAGAACGTGCTGGCGGTCCTGGAAGGAAAATCTGCTCCAAACAGGGTTGCTTAGGATGGGTTGACGAAGGGCTGACCCTCTCAGGTTGCCCGATAATGCGTTGATGACTCCCCGCTTCTGCCACCTTACTGTTGGCCCCCGCGCCTCATCGGACCACCGGAACGGCGCAGGGGCGCCACTCCGCTTCCCGACATCTCATACCCGCTATCGGCCAAGCCTTCGCGGCTCAGCCCTTCCACCCCGCTTCATTAAAAATTAAGTGAAGGGCGTTCCATCCCGAGCCTTGCTCAATAGAACGCCCTTAACCGCTTCGCTCCACGCGGGCAGTCTTTCGTGATTGATTGAGGCAAAAGGATTTTCGACCCCTCTATATTCGACCTGGCAGAGAACTTTCCACGAAGTACCCAGGCAAGAGTTCCGATCATTGAATACAATCCCATGTTTACTAGAACTGAGATCATTAAAATCCCGACCCCAACAAAAGTAGACTCCTGACCAGCCGTTGCTATCAACATAAACCAGCTTGGCCAGAGGCATATTGCCAATAATGGCCATTTCAAAATGCCTCCCTGAATCTGAGCGAGGATCAGAATGGCAACGGGCACCAGAAACCCTGCAAAAGTCCAACGCAGCACAAACCGCATCATTGTTGGGAACGTCCACTATTCATGGGGAAAGAAAAGTGCCCAGGAATCTTTGCATAATCCAGGCGGCTCAAAACGGTCATCCAACAAGGCCGCAGGGAGGCCGGCGACTGAGACGTACGCGGCGAGGGTACGTTGCAGGGAGACGGGCGACCAAGAACGAAGTTGGGGACCGTTTTCAGCCGCCGCTACCGCGTGGCGGCTTTTTGGCCGCCATTCTTGGCCCAGTCCAGCCGCTTCGGCACGTCCTTGTAGGCGGGAATCTGTGAAAAGATCTTGAAGGCTTTCTCGAACTCGCCGTCGGATTCGTACAGCAGGCCCAGGTCGTAGCGCACCACCGTCGCCAGGTCGCCCACGCATCCGTGATCAGCCACGGCCTGCTCCAAATAGCCGATGGCGTCTTTGGTCTTCCCCTTCTCCTTCAGACAGAGCGCCATGGCATGGGAGGCGTTCACGAAACAGGCCGGTCCTTTGAGCGCGACCTCGAGCTCCTCCATCGCCTCGTCGATGAGGCCCATGTCTTTATATGCCACGCCCAACTCGCAGCGCACCAGCAACTCCTCCTCGCTCAGTTGTTCGTGAGCCGGAGCTGCCGCGGCAGCCGGCGCGGCGGCAGCGGGCGCAGACTGCGCGTGAGCCACCTGGCCGGCCTTGAACAGCGCGGTCAGCTTGCCGACGACAGGACTGGACGGAGCGATCTCCTTGATCTTCTCGAAGAGCTCGATCGGCAGCGTCGGATTGTCCGGATCCGGGTGCTCGAGCAGGACTTCCACGGCCCGCCCGTAATGGGTGGCGGCTGTCGTCTTGTCGCCGCTCTCTTCATAGACCTTGCCCAGCAGCTCCAGCATCGCTACGGATGTCGGGTTGACCTCCAGAAATTCCTGGATCATGGACTCCGCGAGCTTGTAGTCCCCAGACCGGATGGCCGTTTCCGCAAAGAACTGAATTTCTCCTCTCGCCACCACGATCTGTCCGGCCTTCAGATGCACCCGGGCCAGCATCCGGCAGACTTCCGGCTCGCCCGGCTCGCGGCTCAGCAGCTCGGACAGGGCCGCTTCGACTGGTGCGTACTGGCCGCTGTTCATCTGGGTGGCGGCATACTCGAGGAGCGCCTGCTTGCCGGCGCCGGCGAGATTGTTGGGATCGATCTGGCTCGCCAGCGAGGCGGTCGCCGCGGCTACAGATGCCGGCGGCGGAGCGGCCGCGCCCGATTCCAGCGACTGCAGCAGTTGCTCGGCCTCGCGATTCTTCGGATCGAGCTTGATCGCGCTCTGGTAGGCTTCCTTCGCCTCGGCCGGGCGGCGCTGGGTGGCGCATTCGCGCCCCAACTCGACGAAGGCCTTCGCCCCCTCTTCCTGCCACCCCTGCTTCAGGCAGAGATCCGCCAGTTGCCGCCTGGCATCGAGGTTCGAGGGCTCGATCTTCACGGCCGCGCGATAGGCTTCCAGCGCATCCTTCGCCTTGCCGGCCTTGAGGTAGAGCTTCGCGAGCGAGACGTAGTCGGCCACGGCGTTGCTCGCCAGGCCGCGCTCCGCGTTCAGATCGGCGAGAAACTGATAGGCCTTGAACTGATTGGGGTCGAGCTTGAGGATTTTCTTGAAGACCGCGATCGCCTTCAGCGCCACCCCGCCGGCCCGGAACGCCTGCCCGGCCTTGAAATAGGCTTCGATGGCGTCATTCGACGCGTTGCGCTTGAGATGGAGATCGCCGATCGCGTTGTAGGGTGCGCCGTCGTTCGGGGAGAGATCGGCAAGCTTCTTCCACTCGGCAATCGCCTCGGTCAGCTTGCCCTGCGCTGCGTACTTTTGGGCGTTGTCTTGAACCGCGTTCTTATCAAGCGCCACGAGACACCTGTTCAGCAGCGTAAAGGGGGGTCGGGGGTCTTGTCAAGAAAACAGCCGTAACCACTCAAAAATGACAAGGGGTCCGCAGTCGGCGACTGCGGACCCCCATTAGTTCAATTGATAAACCCGATTGCCGGCGGCGGTCAGGCGGACATTTTCAGTACGTTCGCCGCTTGCGGCCCCTTGGCTCCCTGGACGATATCGAATTCGACGTTTTCACCCTCTTTGAGGGTCTTGAATCCTTCCCCTTGGAGCGCGGAATAGTGCACGAAGACGTCTTCCCCGTTCTCGAGCCGGATAAACCCGAATCCCTTCCGATCGTTGAACCACTTGACGGTGCCTTTGCTCCTCACGCGCTCCTCCTTTCCCCAGACAAAAAAATACCGCAGAAGGAAACTTCCTCCTGCGGTCGTTGCCACACAACTACTCTCCGCATGTGTATCCCAAAACAACAAAAAACGGGCAAGCATTTAACACAGGGGACTGGGGCTGTCAAGACATCTTTTGCGCTTGGGCGCAGCCCGCCGCCTGCCGGATGCGCGGCGGAAGCCCGCCGTTTCATTTACAACCTATTGGAAATCCCGTATATTTTCGTTCGTCATTCCAAACAGGCTTGGAGGAGCTGTGCGGAAAATCCTCGACCGGTACATCTTCGCCGAGCTGCTGGCGCCCTTCTTCATCAGCCTCAGCGCCCTCTGTTTCGTGATGCTGACGAAGGAGCTGCTGCGCCTGGTCGAGCTCCTCGTCTCCAAAGGGGTCGGGATCGCCGCCGTCGTCAAAGTCTTCCTTCACCTGCTGCCGTCCTTCCTGGTGCTGACGCTGCCCATCGCCGGCATCATCGCCTCGATCACGGCCTTCGGCCGGCTGTCCTACGACAAGGAATTGATCGCCATGCGCGCGGCCGGGCTGAGTCTCCTGCGCCTTTCCCGGCCGGTCCTCCTGTTCTCCTGCCTCGTGTTCGGCCTCACCCTCGCCCTCTCCCAGTGGGGGCAGCCCTGGACGAGCGTCTCGCTCAAGAAGCTGGCCATGAGCCTGCTGCGCGACAAGCTGACGCTCGCGCTCGACAAGGGCGTCTTCAACGAGCCGGTTCCGCACATGGTCATCTACGTGTCCGACGCGCAAGCCGGCCCGAACCGCCGGGGCATCTTCATCGCCGACGGCCGCAATCCGGCCGACAGCCGCGTCATCGTCGCGGGCGACTACACGCTGCTGAACGACCCCGGCAGCAGCCAGGTGGGCCTCCGCCTCCTGAACGGCACCGTCCACAGTAGCCCCGACGACCTCGAACAGTACCATCAAGTGTCCTTCTCCACCTACGACCTCAAGCTGAGCCTGGATCAGAGCGTGTACGCCTCGGTGGACGAGCGCCCCTCGCGGGAGGCGGTGCTCGCCCAGCTCGAGCGCACGCAGTGGCGGGACGCGGGCGCCCTGCGCCGGCTGATGGAATCCTACAAGGACCTGGCGTTTCCGACCGCCGCCCTGATCTTCGGCATCCTGGGCGTGCCGGTCGGGATCGTCTCGAAGCGGTCCGGACGGATCGGCGGATTCGCCGTCGGGGTCGGGATCGTCATCGCCTATTATGTGCTCAACGTGCTGTGCGAGTTTTTCGTCACGACGCTGGTCCTGCCGCCCTTTGCCGGCGCCTGGCTGCCGAACGCGCTCTTTTTTGCCGTCGCCGTGGCGCTGTTCATCCGCATGAATCGCCGGTAACGCCCATGACGATCTTATTCCGGTACATGCTGCAGGAGCTGGCCAAGGTCTTCGTCATGTGCCTGTCCGGCCTGATGACGGTCTATCTCGTCGTGGATTTCTTCGAGAAGGTCCGGCGGTTTATCCGGTACGATGCGGAGTTTCTCACGATTGCGGAATATTTCCTGCTGCGCACGCCGGGGATTTTTTTTCAGATCGCCCCCCTGGCGGTGCTGATGGCGACGCTGCTGGCGCTCGGCGTCCTGTCCCGGAACCAGGAGATCACCGCCATGCGGAGCTGCGGGATCAGCCTCGCCCGCATCGCCGCTCCTTTTTTTCTCTTCTCGCTCGCAGTCGCCTGCGTGCTGTTCGTCTTCAGCGCCGTCATCATCCCCTACGCGACGGCCCAGGCCGACTACGTCAAGACCGCCAAGATCGAAAAGAAGCCCGTCAACCCGGCGGTCAAAACGGACCGCTCCTGGATCCAGATCGGCGACCGCACGCTGATGAATTTCGACGTCGTGGACCCGGACGGGTTCACGTTGCACGGGATCACTCTCTACCAGCTCGGCCCGGACTTCCGCCTCACGCGGATGACCGAGGCCACGGGCGCGCACTACACGGCGCAGGGATGGGTCCTGCTGGACGGAGTCCACCGGAAGCTCCTCCTGGACGGCACCGTCCAGGTGGAAGCCTTCGAGCGGGCCCCGATCCCCCTCTCGCAGACCCCGGAGGACTTCAGCGCGTGGCTCTCCACCGAAACGGAGGAGATGACGCTGCCGGCTCTCCGCACGTACACGAACCGGCTCAAGCAGGACGGATACAATGTCGCCCGGTTCCTGACCGATTACTACGGGCGGATCGCCTTTCCCTTCGTCAGCGTCGTGATGACCGCCGTCGGCATCGCCTTGAGTCTCCGGCAAAGCGGCACCCGCGGTCGCGGCATGGCGATGGGCATCGGGCTGGCGCTCGTGATCGGGTTTTTGTATTGGGCGGCCCATTCGGTGGCGATCGCGCTGGGCCATAGCGGCGCGCTGGCGCCGGTCATGGCCGGCTGGCTGGCGAATCTGTTGTTTTTCTCATTTGGAACGGCGCTCTTTCTTCAGGTCCGGCATTGACGACACGGGATGCATAGAGTAAAAAGAACACAGACGTGATTATCTCAACCGTTCGCCTCACCAACGCCCACGCACGGATTTCCCCATGAACCAGCGGGTCGTCATTACGGGTGTTGGCGCCGTGACTCCGATCGGCATTGGCGTCGGACAGTTCTGGAAGGCGGCCCTGGAAGGCCGGTCCGGCATCACGGCCGTCAGCGCCTTCGACGAATTGCCGCTGGACGCCTACCGGTGTCGCGTCGCCGGGCAGATCCGCGACTTCACGCCGGCCCAGTACCTGGACGGCCCGCACGTGGAGCGGGTGGACCGGTACGCGCAGTTCGCTCTGGTGGCGGCCAAGGAAGCGCTGGCCGACTCGGGGCTCCGCCTCGAGCGCGAGAACCCCCATCGGATCGGCACGATCGTCGGCGCCGGCATGGGCGGCATGGTGATGGGGGAACGGGAAATCACCCAGCTCTACCGCAGCCAGAAACCCCACCGGGTCCATCCGAATTTCATTCCGACGATCACGCTGAACTCGGCATCCGGCATCGTCGCGATGGCCTACGGCGCCAAGGGCCTGAACCTCACGATCTCCACGGCCTGCTCCTCCAGCGCGCACGCGATCGGCCAGACCCTCATCGCGATCCGCGCCGGGCGGGCGGACACGGTCATCACGGTGGGCGCCGACGCCAGCATCACGCCGCTGGTGTTCGCCGGCTTCTGCTCGCTCCGCGCGCTGTCGACGAACTTCAACGACCAGCCGGAGAAGGCCTCGCGCCCCTTCGCCCGGACGCGGGACGGCTTTGTGATGGGCGAGGGCGCGGGAGCCCTGATTCTCGAATCGCTCGCCCATGCCAAAAAGCGCAAGGCCCGCATCTATGCCGAAGTCGCCGGCTACGCGGCGACCAGTGAGGCGTACCACATGGTCATCCCGAGGGAGGACGGCCTGGAGGTCGCGGAGACCATGGCCTTGGCATTGAAAGACGCGAAGGTGCGACCGGCGCAGGTGGACTACATCAACGCCCATGCGACCTCGACGCCGATCGGCGACGTGGTCGAAGTGAAGGCCATCCGGCATCTGTTCAAAGCGCGGGCCGAGCGGATCCCGATCAACGCCACCAAATCCATGATCGGCCATACGTTGGGCGCGGCCGGCGCGCTGGGCGGCGTCGCCTGCGCGCTGGCGCTGGACACGGGGCACATCCACCCGACTGTCAACTACGAGGACCCGGATCCGGCCTGCGCCCTGCCGGGCATTTCCACGCAGGCGCAGGAGCGGGCCGTCACGGTGGCGCTCCTGAACGCGTTCGGCTTCGGCAGCAATAACGCCGCGGTGGTGTTCAAGAAGTTTGTCCGTTGACACGCCTGATGCCTGCTGAATCCGATATCGCCCGTCGCATCCGGACCGCGCTGGGCGAATATTTGAAGCGCGATGCCGCGACCATCGAGCCGCGTCATGCCCTGCGCGACGACCTGGGCCTGGATTCCATGGCCACGATCGAGCTCTTGTTCAAGATCGAAGAAGCGTTCGATCTGCAGATCCCGGACCAGGATCTTCAAAAGCTCGTGCGGGTTTCCGACGTGATCGCCTACGTGGAAGGCAGGGTCAGCCGTCCCGCAGCGCCGTCCGGAAAACCGTCGGCACAACGCCCGCCGTCCAAGAAAAAAGGATAATCCCCATGGCGGCCGACCGTTCCCCCCGTTCCATCCCCCTGAGCGAACTGGCCCGCGCGGTCGGCGGGCAGGTGCGCGGCGCGGCGGACACGGCCATCTCCGGCGTCGCCAGCCTGGAACAGGCCCAGCCGGGTGATCTGGCCTACGTGGAGGGAGAGCGCTTCGTGAAAGCAGCGCTGGGCTCGAAGGCCGCGGCGTTCGTCGTCGCCCAGCCCATGGCCGATCTGCCCCGCCCCCAACTGGCGGTGCCCAATCCCAAGTACGCCTTCGCGCGCCTCGTCCAGCAGTTCTTCACGGCTCCCTACAAGGCCCGTGGCATCGCGCAACAGATCTCGCAGGGAACCGGCGTCACCATCGGCCCCGACGTGTCCATCTGGCCGTTCGTCACGCTCGGCGACCGCGTGCGGATCGGCGCCCGGGTGACGCTCTATCCGGGCGTGTTCGTCGGCGACGACTCGGTCGTGGAGGACGACGCGCTTCTCTACCCGAACGTCACCGTCCGCGAGCGGTGCACGATCGGCAAACGCGTCATCATCCACAGCGGAACGGTCGTCGGCAGCGACGGATTCGGCTACGTTCAGCAGGAGGGCCGGCACCACAAGATCCCCCAGATCGGGACGGTCGTGATCGAAGACGACGTCGAGCTGGGCGCCAACGTGACCGTGGACCGCGCCACGTTCGGCCGGACGGTCATCAAGCGGGGCACCAAGGTGGACAATCTGGTCCAGATCGCCCACAACGTGACCGTCGGGGAGCACAACATCCTGGTCGCGCAGGTGGGCATTGCGGGCAGCACGACGCTGGGGTCGCACGTCGTCGTGGGGGGACAGGCCGGCCTCTCCGATCACATCCAGATCGGGGACCAGGTGATGATCGCCGCCCGCTCGGGGGTGAACCGCAGCCTGACCGGCAACCAGATCGTCTCCGGCGCGCCGGCGATGCCGCACGAGGTGTCCATCAAGGCGCAGGCGGTGATCCCGCGCCTGCCGGAATTGCGCCTGCAGGTGCGCGAGCTTTTGCAGCGGGTCGCGGCCCTTGAAGCGCGCGCGGCTCGCGTGAGTAAAAAGCCGAAAGCGAAAAGTAAAAAGTAACGGGGCCCTCCTCACTTTTCACCTTTTACTTCTCACCTTTCACTTTTTACTTCTGACTTCTCCCCGCCGGCAGCACTTTCCTCCAGAAAAAGAGCTTCGCCCAGAAAAATCCGGCCCAGGGCATCAAAAACGCCGCGACCTTGTCCACCTGCCCGCCGGCGACGCTCAGTCCTGAGAGGCCCAACAAGAGGCCAATCCCCAGGATATAGAAAAGCGGAACCAGCGACCTCCCCGGATGGTCCAGCACGGCCGTCGCGGCCTCCTTTTTGGGCTTTCTCGGACCGGTCCGCTCGAAGACTCGCATGCGATGGGCGAAATGCCCCGGGAACTCCCGCAGCAGATACCGGTGATAACGGGTCTGTCCCCATCCGAGCAACGCCCCCGCCGCCAGCAGGCCGGTGGTTTCCTCGAAGGCGCGCATCCCGTAGCTCTCCGCCATGAATTGATAGACCAGCGCGACCGCCGCCGCCACGATGCAGACCAATCCCATCAAGCTGGAGGGAAACAGGATTTGCCTCTTCACGTACTCCTGCGCCTTCTCCACTTCGAGTTCCTGGCGCTGGACGGTCACAAGCTTGGGCATGGTGTTGTGCTGCGCCGCGTCTCGGGATGCCGGCTATCGGGGGATCACCGCGGGGGAAGTCTACTTTCCGAGGAACTGCTCGACGTTGGCCTTCTTCATGCGACCGACCTCAACCCACTGCTGCGTCATCGTCAGCGCCGACTTCAAGCGGGCCTCCACGGCTTCCACGCGCTGGGGCGCGACGGTCACGCCCTTGCGGGTCGCGAGGGACAACCAGCTGTGCAACCCCTTGAAGAACGACATAACCGACGCGGCGCCGGCGGCGAACGCTTCATCCCGCAACCGGCCGACATCGTGAAGGACCCCTTCGAGGCTCCCGTTTGACGCGAAGGCGGACACCCCTGCCGCCTTCATGCTGACGAACGCCTTCTGAATGTTCGGCAACCGCTGCTGGACATCGGCCAGCAACTGCGCGTCCAGGGCATCCAACTCCTTCAAATTCCGGACAATGGCGTCCCGGTCGCCGGTGACTACTCCCTGGCTGGCGCCGCCCGCCGGCACCTGGATGAGCGAATCCACGAGGGCCTTGGTCGTCTCGGTGGAGTCTGCGCGGCTCTGCTGCAACTCGATGAGCGCATCAATGATAGGACCGGTCAAGGCCGTCGGCGCCGCAGCCGGTTGCGGAGCCGCCGGCGCCGCGGCAGCTGCCGGGGCCGCCGCCGGTTGGGCGCTCGCGCCGGCCCGGGCGGGAGGAACGGCTGGAATCAGACTTTGTACCGCCGCCGCCAGGGTCTCCAGAGATTCCCGCAGCGCGGCGCACTGACCAACCGAGGTGACGCGCCCCTGCCCTTCGATCGCCTCCAGATGCGGCAGCAGCGCGTACGCCAGCTTTTCGATGTCGGGCCGCTCGACGGTCGCGGCCGACCCTCCGATGTTTGTCACGCCGTTGCGAATCGTCTCGACGAGCTTGGCGATGCGGAACGAGGCCGGCGCTGCCTCCAGCTCATGGAGCGCCGTTTCGATCTGGCTGATCCACTCCTGCGCTTCGGCCGCAAAGAGCCCCAGGATCTCCTGCTGGAAGGGATCTATGTTGGCGCCGGTGCTCATCGCTATGGTCGCGTGTCAGGTTCCGTCATCAAGTCTGAAGCAGCTTCTGAATCTGGCCCACCCGCTCGTTGGCGGCCACGAGCGCGCGCTCCAGTTCTTCCACGCGCTTGACCAGCTGTGCGGACCGCTTCTGCTCCTCGGCCAGCATCCCTTCCAATTGTTGCACGCGCTGGCCCCCGGCCTGCTGCGTGAGCGCTTCCATCTGCTCGACGAGGCGGATCGATTGCTCCTGCTCCTCGGCCAGGGCCGCTTCCAGATCCTTCACGCGCGCGACCGCCTGGCGGAACGCCTGCAGCTTGTCTTCCGTGATCCGGTACACCTTCGTGGTTTGCGTCAGGTCGACCTTCGACGTCGCCGTCGGATCAAAGACGGCAGCCGGCGGAGGCGGCGGTGCCGAAAACGTCGGCGGCGGAGGCGGCGGCGCGGCAACCGGCTCCGGCGCGGGAGGCGGGCTGGGAGGCGCCGTGAACGAGAATGCCGGCGCAGACGCCGCCGGAGCAGGCGACGGCGGCGCAGCCGCGGCTCCCGGCTGCTTCTGGGCGAGCAGCGCCATCACCTTATCCTGGAGCGACGACCCTTGAAACGGCTTTTTGAGCACCCCGTCCGCCCGGCACACCTCCACCTGCTTGGCGACTTCATCGTTCACGATGCCGGAGATCAGCAGCACCGGCGTCCCCGCAAGATTCGCCTGCGACCGGACGAACGTGCAGACGTCGTATCCGCTCCGTCCCGGCATGATGACATCGGAAATGATCAGGTCCGGCTGCTCCTTCGCCAGCCAGGCGAGGGCCTCTTCCCCGCTGGCCGCCAGGGCCACTTCGAGGCCGGCCTGCGTCAGGAGACGTTCCGCGACCTTCCGGACCGCCATGCTATCGTCGGCAATCAGCACTTTCGGCATCAGCATCTCCCATCGACACTTTCGTTCATCCTACACCGTCGCGCGCCGCCCGGACGCTACGCCACCTGTTGCGCCTGATCGGTCGGTGTCTGTCCCAGCCTGGCCCATGAGTAGATCGGCACCTCCTCCGCTCCGACGGAGCAGAGGCCGATAATATCGGTCGAACCGGAGGGCGCCGGACGAACATCCTTCGCCTCGACCGTATGCAGCGACGGCACGCTCGGATCGATGCAGACGGCCATCGGGCCGTCCTGCCGCTTGGCGACAAGGCAGAAGGGGGATTTTTGCGACACCTGCACCATCAACAGCCTGGCCAGGTCGAAGACCGGGAAGATCTCCTCGCCCCGCCGTACGACGGCATTGATGTAGGGCGTCAGGCTGGGAACCGGCATCGGCTCGGGCCACGGCCACACGCCGCCCACCTCTTCCGCCCGGACCGCCAGCCGCTTGCTTCCGACCGTAAAGATCACCAGCGACCAGGGCTTGGCCGCCTCAGGCGTCTGCCCATGGTGCTTGGCCGTCCTCAACATCCGTGGATTCCTCCAGCACGAGATTCTCGAGCACATCGAGGGGGGCGTCTTCGCCGGCCGCTTTCTTCCGCGAAGGCTTTTTCTTCCTGGTCCTGGGCGGCGGGGGCGTCGCGTCCACGGCGACCGGCGGCTCGCTCGCCGCAGCCGGCGCCTCCGCGCCCGCCCCTTCGAGCTGCGGCTGGGCGATGAACGCATCCATCGGCTGGCTCAGCAGCCAGCCGGGGTTCAACAGCAGGGCGACCGTCTCGCGGAAGAGAAAGAGCCCGGTGAACCAGCTTTGCTCCACGCCAGCAAAATGCGGCGGAAGCGGCGTGATCCGCTGCAAATCCACGTCCGTCAGCCCGATGGCGCGATCCACCTGCCAGGCCTGCTTCGCGCGGTGCTCTCCGCACAGGATGATGCGGGCATCCGGCGTCGCCGCGGACGGCGGCAGCCCCAGGCGGGCGGCCAGATCCGTCACACGGCAGGCTTCGCCGAAGAGGGAAATGATCCGCGCCTGAATGGCTTCGGCGGACTCGACGACCCCGCGCACGATCGCGCCGGGAATGGCCAGATAGGTCTTTCCGCAGGTCACCACCAGGACTGGCATGGTGCCCAGTGCGGGAGCGACTTGTTCCATTCTGCCGCGCAGGCTCATCCGGACTCCCCGGGGTTACCGCGCCGCGCCGGCTGCGCGGCCGATGCACTGCTCGACGGCGGCGACCAGCGCCCGTTCTTCGACCGGCTTGGTCAGATAGCCCGACGCGCCGAGATTCATCGCCACCTGCTGGTGTTTTTCTCCGGCCCGGGTCGTCATGACCATGACCGGCGTGGATTTCGTGTTCGACCGCTGCCGGAGCTCCTGGAGCAGTTCGTAGCCGTTCATCTTCGGCATCTCCAGGTCGGTGATGATCACGTGGAAAGGGCGCGATGCTGCCTTCTGGAGCCCATCGTCGCCGTCCACCGCCGTTTCGACCTCATAGCCGGCCCGTTCCAGCATCCGCCCGACGAATTTCCGGACGCTGAGCGAGTCGTCGACGAGCAGCACGCGGGCGGCTCCCGAGACGGCAGCCCCGGTTTCCGCGCCGCCGGCCGGCAGGAGCGGCTGCGGCACGGCCTGCGACGTCAATTCCTCGGTCCGGCCCGCCAGCAACCGTCCGATATCGAGGACCAGCACGACACGCCCTTCGGGATCGATGCTGGCGCCGCCAAAGCAGGATTGCTGGAACGGCCGCAGAGTGCCCAGGGTCTTGATGACGATTTCCTGACGCCCGAGCAATTCATCCACCAGCAGGCCCGTCATGCCGGTCGCCCCTCGGGCCACGAGCACGGGCCGCACCCCTTCCGTCCCCGCATCCCCCAGCCCGAGCAGCCGGCCCAGGGAACGCACCTCCAGCGTCTCACCGCCGACCTGAAGAATGGGATGGCCGCCCACGTCATGAATGGCATCCGGCGCCGCCATCACGACCTCGCGGATGCTCGACAAGGGTACGGCGTAGCGCTCGGTTCCGACGCGCACCATCAACGCCGTGGAGATGAGCAGCGTGAACGGCAGGCTGAGCGTGAACTTCGTGCCGACGCCTTTCTCCGTTTCGATGTCGATGTGCCCGTTCATGGATTCGACCACGCGCTTGACGACATCCATGCCGACGCCGCGCCCGGCCTGATCGCCCACCCGCTCGGCCGTCGAGAAGCCCGGCAGGAAAATCAGCTTGAGGGCCTCCGCGTACGGCAGCTCGGGCGCCTGCTCGGGGCGGATGAGGCCGACGGCCACGGCCTTGGCCTTGATCTTCTCCACGTCGAGCCCGGCGCCGTCGTCTTCCACTTCGATGATGACCGAGTTCCCGCGATGGGCCGCGTGAAGGTACACCGTGCCCTTCGCCGGCTTGCCCCGCGCCGCGCGCGCATCGGCCGGCTCGATGCCGTGGAAGACCGAGTTCCGTACCATGTGCACCAGCGGATCGACCAGCCGCTCAACCACCGCCGTATCGACTTCCGTCTGTTCGCCGGACGTCATCAGCTCCACGTCCTTGCCGGTCGCGCGGGCCATTTCCCGCACGGCGCGCTTGAAGCGCGTGAACGGCGTGCCGATCGGCACGATACGGGCCCGGGCGATTTCGTCCCGCATGTCCAGCGTCAGCCGCTGCAGCAGGCCCATGTCTTCGCGGGCCTTTTTGATGGATCCGCTGAGCTGGGCCATGACCTCGCCGACGTCGGTGGACACCTCCGCCATGCGGCGGGCCAGGATGTTGAAGTCGTCGTACCGGTCGAACTCCAGCCCCCCGAAATCGGCCGTCGCCGGCAGGGCGGGACTCGCCGCTCCGCCGCCGGCCTGCGGGGTCGACGGCAGGTTGAAAGCGTGCTTCTCCTCGAACGAGCGGACGGCATCGACCATTTTGGACTTGGTCCCCTGCACCTGGTTCGAGAACTGTTCGAGGGCGATCAGCCGCTGCTCCAGCCGGCCGCGGCTGATGACCAGCTCGCCGACCAGGTTCAAGAGCCGCTCCAGGCGATCCTTGCTGACCCGGATGACCGCCTGTTCCACGACGGTTTTGCCTTCGCCGGGAGCGGCGCCTTCCTGGGCTCGGGCCCCCGTCCTCCGCTCGGGCGCGGCCGCCACAGCCGGCACCGGGACCGGCGGCGCGGCCGTCGGAGCCCCCGCGGCGGGCGCGACGCGCTCGAGCTGAGCCAGCCGGCATTTCGCCTGTCCGTACTCCCCGCGAATCTGCTCCAGCAGGCTCGCGTCGCGCTTCATCAGCGCCTTGACGACGTCGATGGCTTTGAAAATGACGTCCGTGGCCTCGGAGGTGACTCGTTGCTTGCCTTCGCGGACCGCTCCCATGAAATCTTCGATGTGGTGGGTCAGATCGCCGATGGACTGGAATCCAACGGTAAACGCCGACCCTTTCAGCGTGTGAGCGGCGCGGAACAATTTGTGGATGGTGTCGGCGTCGTCCGGTTGCTTTTCCAGGCGCAGCAGCGAGGTTTCGATGGTCTCGATGTACTCCTGGGCTTCGGGGCCGAAGAACTCGTAGACCTCGGCGTCCACCTCGGGGAGCAGGTAGCTGTCGGTGAGCGTGTCGGCCGGCGGCGCGATGGAGTCGGGGATCACATCCTCCACCACCGGCAGCGTCGCCGCCGACGCTTCTTCGACCAGCTGCACGCCGTCGAGCTGGGGCTGGGTAGCGGGAAAGGGCCGTGCCGCGGTCACGCCGGGATAGCGGGCCTGCCAGGCCTCCAGCGAGCCGGGCTCCTCGGCCTCGGTCCTGGCGATGACGTCGATCTGACCGCGCAGGGTCTGGACCAGGTCGCGGAGCATGGCCACGACTGCCGACCATCCGTCGCCGGGCGTCGTGGCGTCGGCCCCTTCCAGCGCCGCCTCGAGAATTCCAGCCAGGCCGGCGACGTTGGAAAATTCGTAGAGCGCCGCCGCGCCCTTGATGCTGTGCCCGACGATGAACAGCTCGCGCGCCGAGGCCGGACTCGGCTCGCCCCCGCCGTCGGGATGCAGCATCGTCCACAGTTTGGCAAGCCCGTCTCCCGCCTCGGCCGTAAAGATGCCGATCAGGCCGTGGCGGTCCAGTTCGTTGCTCATCTGCCGTTCACTCTGGCGCTGTCGCTTCCGACCGCCCGATTCACCCATCGGTTACGCCGTCTTGAACTGGGACACCGATGCCGTCAGGCGCTCGGACAGACTGGCCAACTCTTCGATCGTCGCCCGCGTCTGCTCGGCGGAGGTCTGCGTAAAAGCGGCGCCGTGCGCGAACCCCTGAATCGTCCGGCTGACGCCTTCCGTCGACTCCGCCTCCTGCACCGAGGAACGGGCGATGTTCAAGGCCAGTTCGGCGGATCGCTGCGAGATGTCTGAAATTTCCTTGAACACGTCGCCGGTGCGCAGCGCGGAGGCCGATCCCGCTTCCACGGCCTGCGTTTCCTGCTCCATCGCGACCACCGCTTCCTGGGTTTCCGTCTGAATGACCTTCACCAGGTCGGCGATCTCGCGCGTGGCCTGTGTGGAGTTCTCGGCCAGCTTCCGCACCTGGTCGGCGACGACCGCGAACCGCGCTCCCGCCTCGCCGGCGCCGGCCGCCTCGATGGCGGCGTTGAGCGCCAGGAGGTTGGTCTGGGCCGCAATGTCGCGGATGGTGGACACAATCTGGGAAATTTCGAGGGAGCGGTCGCCCAGGCCCTTGACCTGCTTGGACATGCGCTGCACCGCGCCCCGGATGCTCTGCATGTCCTGCACGGTCGACTGCACCGCCTCGCGGCCCCGTTCCGTCGCGGTCAACGCCTGCTTGGCGCTCTCCGACGACGCGCCGGCCGTGTCGGCGACCTGCCGCATGGACTGGGTCAGCCCTTCGACCGCCGTCAGCGCCTGCTCGCTTTCCTGCGCCTGCTGCCGCGCCGTGGTGGTCATCTGGTTGGCGGAATCGCGCAGCGCGATGGCCGAGGCGTTGACGCGCTCGGCCGACTCGCGGACCTGCCGCATCAACTGGCCGAACCGGTCCAACATGAGGTTGAACGCATCGGCCAGGTTTCCGAACATGTCGGCGGTCACTTCGCCGCGCTTGGTCAAGTCCCCTTTGCTGACTTCCGACACCAGCACCAGGAATTCCATCAGGCGCCGCTGCATCTGGTCGCGCTCCGTCTCCGTCTGGACGAGGCCGGTGATCCGGTCGAGCATCGCGTTGAAGGCGGTCGCCATCCGGCCCAGCTCGTCCTTGCTCTCGACGTGGGCCCGGGCCTGCAACTGGCCGGAGGCCGCTTGCGCCGCCACCTCGGCGATCTCCGTGACGCCCTGGGAAATGAACCGGGCCAGGACGTAGGCGATGATGATGCCGGCCAGGATGGCCGCCAACGCGCCCACGATCATGAGCTGTGTCCGCCCCGACGCGATGTCCTGCCCGTCCTCGTTGAGGTCCTTGGCCACTTCCTGCACCGTGCCCAGCAGCTGCCGGAGCTGCTTGGACGCCGCGCTGTACTTATCGGCGATTTCCACCGACAAGGCCAGCTGCCCCAGTTCGCGCATCGCCGTCCGCTGGTCCTCTTTCAGGTTCGGCGCATAACTGTCCTCGAACGCGCTGATCGCGCCTTCCGCGGACGTAAAGTACGACTTCATAGCCTTATCCAGCGCCGTGAAGTCCTTGGTTTCGTCGCGGTTACTGCGCGACACGTGCATCTGCCCGCCCGCGTAGAGCTGCAGCGGCTCGATCACCTGGCGCTTGAGTGCCGGCAGCTGCCGCACCGTCTCATCGAACTCCGATTTGCGGGTGATGCGGCCGACGCTCAACAGCGTGTCGTGATACAAGCCCAGGTTGCTGCTCGCCGTTCCCAGGTTGGCCAGGGCCGTTGTCGAGTTGAGATAGACGACCTTGAGCTGTCCGCCGACCAGGCGAAGCCCCTGAATGCCCAGGAACCCCACCAGCAGGGTCGCCCCGATGAGCACGCCGAACCCGAGACTGAGCTTCGTCAGCGTCGGGAGATTTTTAAACCACTGCATACGCGTCCTCCTTCATCGTTCAATTCCCCGTTTCGACATAGGCCAACAGCGTCGGCACTTCCACCACCCCGCCCATCCGGTCGTCCAGGCGGAGGACGGCGGTCAGAAAGGGCTTAGCCTCGCCGGTCGAGCTGGACGGCGTCGGCAGGAATTGCTCCGTGTGCACCGTCCTGATCTCGGGCACCCGTTCCACGAGCACGCCCACTTGATGGTTGCCGTGCTTGATGATTACCGCATACTGCGGCGCCGGCCCGGCCGTCGACACGCCCAGCACGAGGCGAAGATCCATGACCGGGACCACCGCGCCGCGCACGTTGGTGACGCCGACCAGGGCCGGCGGCATGCCCGGCACCGGCGTGATCGCATCCACCTCGAACACTTCGCGGACGTTGCGCAGGTCCACGGCATAGACGTCGCCCCCGAGCGTCAGGAGACACACGCGGGTCGTCGCCTCCGCGCGTCCGCGCGACTCGGCCGGCTGATCTTGCGGAACCGGAACGGTGACGTTTTCCATGTCCTCCCTGCGAGGCGGCGCGTCCGCCTATCCGAGAATCTTTTTCACGGCGGCGAGCAGGTCCTCATTCTTGAACGGCTTGACGACGTAGCCGTTGGCTCCCTGCTGCTGCCCCCAGAACTTGTCGCTCTCCTGCCCCTTGGACGAGCACAGGACGACCGGGATGCCCTTGAAGCGCTCGTCGTTCTTGAGGTCCCGGCAGGCCTGGAACCCGTTGCGTCCCGGCATGACCACGTCCATGATGATCATGTCCGGACGATCCGTCAGGAGCTTTTCCTCCAACTTCTCGGTGTTGGGGTACGAGACGACCGTATGGCTGGCGCCCTTCAGGACGCTTTCGATCAGCTGCAACTCCGCGTATGAATCATCCACGACGACTATCTTGCCCATCGGCGCCCACCCTCCTCAAAAAAGAACGTTAGTTCCGTGCCCGCAGCGGTTACTTCACCGGAATGACGAGGCTGATCGCCCCCGCCAGCCCGCCTTCCTTCCAGCCTTCTTTCTTGTTCCCCGTGATATCGCGGTCGCCTTTCGGCTCGCCATGGCATCCCAGGCATTTCGGCCCCGCGTACTCGGGCACCATCATGCGGAGTGACTGCCTCCCGTTAACCATCGCCACGCGGGTGTATTCTTTCCCTTTCGGATAGCTCGCATCGGCGAAGAGCTTCAGCACCTCCGCCTCGAACTCATCCGGCTTGTTGCCCGGGAACCGGTAGTCCGCGTTGGTCAGCTTGAGCCGAATGCCGGTTTTCTGGCCGAATTTCTCTCCTGTTTTCCGTCCCCAGACGGCGGGAATGAAGCCTTTGAAACCGACGCCCTGCTTGTTGATGATCGGCTGCGCCTCGGCAACCACTTCCTTGCCCGATTCCAGCAGTGCCAGCAGCAGCCTGCCCTGCGCGCCGCCCTCCGTTTTGAGGTCGATGTTGGTTTTTTCCTTGAACTTGGCGACGATTTTCTTCTCGAAGTATTCCGGCGTAAAGCCCTTGTCTCCCCTTGAGGCATCGTTGATCAGTTCCTGATGCTCCGTCACCACGACGCGTCCGGATTGAACCAGCTTGACCAGCAACTCGGCTGTTTCAGCCTCGCTGGCGGCAAAGGCGAGACCGCCCAGGGCCACCATCCAGGCCAGGCCCCCCCCTGCGACGCCAAGCGCCCTGACGTGCCCCCTCATAACACCCTCCTTCCGGCTGCTCATCAGTCCGCAACGGGCGGTCTCCAGAGTCCGGAGCGCCGCCGCTTGAATTCGCGATGACAATGTTGGGTGAACACCGTGGGGGTTTCTCACCACACGGAATGGCTAGGGTATGCCTTTCGCGAAAGGCTGTCAAGCAGGAGAATCTTTGAATAACAGTGGGTTGCAGCGATTGGGGAAATACTGAGTCCCTGTTGATAAATTCGCGTTAGAGAGGAAGATCGCGCATCGCGATTGTGGCAACGCGCCGCATATCCACATGCAAAGCGACAAAGTCAGCCAGTTGATCAAGGTGCTGATCGAGCGAGGGCTCGGGATGAGAATCGAGGGCCTCCCACCCTCTCGTGGCTCGCACAGCGTTGAGAAACCACCGACGAAACAAGGGCCCATCAAACGCCCCGTGGATATAGGTCCCCATGACCCGCCCGTCGGCCGAAACGGCTCCCTCCGCCCTGGAATTGTCTCCGTCACGGCCCTGCACGGCGAACAGGCGGGACACCTGTTCACCCACAACAGTTCGCCCCATGTGTACTTCATAGCCTTCGATGGGATGGCCGGAGCGTGGATGAACGCCCGAGACCTGCATCGTCACCTTGGACTGCGCAAAGCTCGTCACGACATCCAGCAAGCCCAACCCTTCCATCATGGTCGTTGACGATTCCACCCGATCAGGATCCAAAATCTGTCGTCCCAATAGCTGATAGCCGCCACAAATTCCTACGACGGTTCCCCCTTCGGCCAGCACCCGGCGGGCGACGTCGTCGATCCGGCGCTCTCTGACGAACCGCAAGGCCTGCGCCGTCTGCTTGGTGCCTGGGAAAATCAGTGCGTCCAGCGGTTCGCTGGTTGATCCCGTCACACGCAGCAATCGGACGTCGCGCTCCCTGGCCAGCGGCTCCACATCCGTGAAATTGGACACACAGGGAACGTCTGCGACACCGATCGTCACCGCATCGGGACGCTCGCTGCGCGCGCGCGACAGTTCGTCCCATTCCAGCGCATCTTCTTGCGGCACGGGTATACCGCGCCAAAACGGCAGGACACCCAGACAAGGCACGCCCGTACGTTCCTCGACGATCCGGAGACCCGGCGTCAGCAGATCGCGGTCTCCTCTGAATTTATTGACCAGAAACCCGCGCACGTGCCGCCGCTCCTCTGGAGTCAGCAACGCCACGGTCCCGACCAGCGCCGCCAGGACACCACCCCGATCAATGTCTCCCACCAGCACAACCGGTGCCCGCGCGATCCTGGCCATGTGCATGTTCACAATGTCGATGTCGCGCAGGTTCACTTCCGCCGGGCTGCCGGCGCCTTCCAGCACCACGAGGTCGAATTCCGTTGTCAGTCGCGCAAGCGCCTGCTCGACAGTGGACGCGCACTCGCGGCGAACGCGGCCGAAGTCGGACGCCTCCAATCTGCCCGCCACCTCCCCATTGACGACGAGCTGCGCCTGCAGCTCGCCGGACGGCTTGATCAGGACCGGATTGAAATCGGCGCGGGGCGGAAGCCGGCAGGCCGCAGCCTGGACCGCCTGGGCGCGGCCGATTTCCTTTCCGTCCGGCGTCACAAACGAATTGTTGGACATGTTCTGGGCCTTGAACGGAGCCACCCGCAGGCCCTGCCGGAGGAACAGGCGGCAGAACGCGGCGACCAGCACCGACTTGCCGACGTGCGAGGCGGTTCCCTGAACCATCAGGGTATGGGCGGACATGAGCTCAGTCTTTCTCCGGAGATCGTTCCCATAGAAACTCCGGTTCCCGCCGGGTTTTGGCCACCCAGCGGGCCAGCACGAAGAACGAGTCGCTGAGACGGTTCAAGAACGTGACGAGCAGGGGATCGACCGTGTCCCGTCGCGCGAGTTGCACGCACCGGCGCTCAGCCCTGCGGCACACCGTGCGGGCCTGGTGCAGGCACGCGGCGACCAGGCCCCCGCCGGGGAGGAGAAACTCCTGCAACGGCTTCAGATCGCGCTGGCACTCATCCATGAACCGCTCCAATCGCGCGACATCGTCTGCCGTGACCCGGGGCATGTTCCCGAACGTCCGGCCTGGCGCCGTCGCGAGGAGACCGCCGATGTCGAACAGTTTGTTTTGGATCCAGCGCAGTTCCTTCTCCAGCCGCGTGCGGGCGGCGCGGGGACCCTTCCCCCCCGCGTTGAACGCACGCACCACGCCGACCGACGCGTTCAGTTCGTCCACCGTGCCGTAGGCTTCGACCCGCAGATCGTCCTTCCAGACCTCCTCCCCTCCGGCGAGCCTGGTCTTTCCGGCATCGCCGGTCCGCGTGTAGACTCTCGTGATACGCATCGTCGCCTCCTCGCGCTCCCCAGTTCGCCTCGCGGTTTCTCGGCAAGGCCCGCGGCAATGCCGCGGGCCTGTTTCCAGATACTCTGCCGCCGACGGCATCAGTACGTCAATTTCACCCCGCCGTAGACCGACCGAATTGGCGTCCCGAAGGTCCGCGATTCCTCATAATCCTGATTGAACAGGTTCTCGATCCGGCCGAATGCCTGCATGTACTTCGTGACCTCATAGGTCCCTGCCAGATTGACAACGCCGAAGGACCCCATGCGTTCGCCGGGACTATTGGCGGCGTCATTATCCCGTTCCCCCACAAACCGATAATCGAGATTGAGCCGCAACGGCTCGATCGGCTGGTAGCTGACCCCGACGCTGGCCTGGTCCACCGGCCACCGGGCCAGCCGCTTGTTCGTGCTTCCCGGCGTCGTCGGCGTTGCATAGCTTCTCGTCAACGTGTAGGTGTACTGGGCGTGCACGTCGAGGTTCTTTCGCACGGCGTAGCGAAACGCAAACTCCCATCCCTGACTGGTCGCCAAGGCCACGTTCTCGGCGCAGACGCCGAACGGCGCCGTGGCCGGCGGGCAGGTCGCCGACGTAACGAACTGGATCAGATTGCGGAACCGGTTCCAGAAGTATGTGGCATTGATCTGGAGCCTGTCTTGTAACAGATACTGGTCCACCCCTACATCCAGCCCCTGGCTTTTTTCCGGCTTGAGCGTGGGATTGGCGACATTCTGGAAAAAGAGATCGTTCAAGGTGGGCGCCTTAAACCCCGTCCCATAGCTCCCCCGCACCTTCGTGCCGGTGTCCTTGAAAAGATAGCCGGCCGTGACCCGATAGGTGGTCGCGTCCCCGAACACGTTGTAGTGATCCTGCCGTACACCTGCCGTCGCAAAGATCCGATTGTCGATGTTCACTTGGGCCTGGGCAAATCCGGCATTGGACGTGAGCAGCCGGTTCGGCTCCGCCGCTCCGAATGCCGACGACGAGTCCCCCTGTTCCTGGCGGAACTGGTACCCGGCCGTCACAAGTACCGGCTTTGCGACTTGGAAATTGTGCTGCCATTCCAGGCGTTGGTTGAGCGTTTCAAAATTAGACGAAAAGGTAAAGGCAGGGCCCGTCACCCCCGTCGACAGATTCAACTGCACCGGCCCGCCGTGACTGATCGCCTGTTCGTTGGCCTGCGCTAGCGTCAGCTTCTGCGACCACCAGGGAGTCCAGGACTGCTCGTAGATGCCGCTAAGAATGAGATTGCGATTGATGGAGCTGGAGCCGTAAACATCGGCATTGGTGTTGTCGAACGACACGTCTGAATTCCACCAGCGGAGGTTCACTTCCAGCCGGCCGTCCTTGGACAGGGCGACGCCGACCCGGCCGGATGCCTGCCAGTTGCGAAACCCGTCCCGCTCGAAGGCCCCCCGCTTGTAATTGGCCGCCGAGAAACTGCTCGTATCCCACCGCGACAACGACACGGCAAAGTCGACGGGCCCGCGCGCCCCGGTGAACTGTGCACCTTCCCGCAAAGAGGCGAACGATCCGTATTCCAGAAAAGTGCTCGCGGTCGGTTTCCCGGCCCCTCGCTTGGTCGTAATATTGATCACCCCGCCGATCGCATCAGACCCGTAGAGCATCCCCTGCGGGCCCCGGAGAATTTCGATGCGTTCGATGTTATCGGCCATAAGATCGGCAAAGTTGAAGAGGCCGGAGGTGGGACTGTTCAGAATGACACCGTCCATCATCACCATTGTGTGCGCGCTTTTCGTCCCCCGCATCTGGACCTGCGCCAGCGTTCCAGGGCCGCCAGATGAAAAGACCGTCATGCCTTGCGCAAGCCTGAGCGCGTCAATGACGGTTTTGATTTTTCTTCGCTCGATGTCCTCCCCTTGAATGACTTCCACGGCGCTGGTCAGGTGCGTGACCGGAACAGGCGTTTTAGTCGCAGTGGTCACGACCTCCGGCGTCGTCACTTCCGGCGTTTCTTCGGCCCAACTTAAGCCTCGACCGGCATAAAGCGCGAGAACGATTACCACTCCCACAAAAAGGCTACAACGGACGTTGTACGTCTTCATGACGCTACCTCCCTCAGACACGAAGGGTGAGTAGAATGGTCCGTCGGCCGGGTCTCCTGACTCGCGGATCGTCGCTCTCCCGCGGCCTTCCCATGCGCCGAAACGCACAGTGGCATCCCTCGCGAGATCACTCCCCGCTTACAGTGGCGGCACCGTGATGGCTTTGCACCATCTTCCCCTAAAGCCTCGACCATCCATGAACAGTTCTGCTGCAAACGCGCATGTGCGGCTGTGCTTCACCGTCTCGCCATGCATCTACGCGTTTTCGCTACGAACCGTCATGGACGGTTGAGGCTAGCCGGCGGTCTCTTCTTGAAAATCCCTCCTCAAAACGATTCCCGTGCCCCATCACACCTGCGGGGCGACCGGCACGTGATCGGCCCCGCACAATCCTCACGCGTCGCGTCCCGGCAGCGTCACCCGCGGCACCCCCGACAGGGGATGGCGGTCCACCAGCACGCGACAGTTGTAGACTGATTCAATCAGCCCGGCTTCCAGGACCTGCGCGGGCGGCCCAAGCCGCACGAGGGCGCCCTCGTGCAGCAGCATCAGCCGGTCGCAGTACTGGCTCGCCAGATTCAAATCGTGCGACACCAGCACGACCGTCACGCCCCGCTCGGCGTTCAGGCGGCGCAGCGCCTCGCAAATGTCGCGCTGATGGTGCAGGTCGAGATGCGCGGTCGGCTCGTCGAGCAGGAGAATGTCGGGCGTCTGCGCCAGCGCCCGGGCGATGAGCGCCCGCTGCCGCTCTCCGCCCGAGACGTCGTCGATGGACCGACCGGCCAGGCGCGTCACGTCCATCACCGCCATCGCCTCCTCGGCGACGCGCAGGTCCTCGCTGGTCTCCCAGGCAAACCCGACCAGATCCCCGCGCGTCCGGTGGTGCGGAAATCGTCCCATGAGGACCATCTCGGCCACCGTGAAGGGAAACAGTTGCGGCTGGTGCTGCGGCACCAGCGCGACCGTCCGCGCGATCTCCATGTGCGACAATTCCGCCAGCGAACGCCCGCCCATATGGACCGCGCCGCCCCGCGGCGTCAGCAGCTTGGCGAGCAGCTTGAGCAGCGACGACTTGCCGGAGCCGTTGGGGCCGATCAGCCCCACGATCTCGCCGCGAGCGATCTCGAACGTCAGATCCCGCAGGGCCCACCCGTTTTCTCCGTCCGCCGCACGCGGATAGGCGAACGCCAACCGCTCGACGCGATAGGCCGGCGCGCTCATGCCGTTCCTCCTTTCCGCGCGATCAACAGGTAGAGAAAAAACGGCGCGCCGACCAGCGCCGTCACCACGCCCACGGGAAGCTCCGCCGGCGCCAGGATCACGCGCGCGACCGTGTCGGCCGCCACCAGCAACGCGCCGCCGGCCAGCGCCGACGCCGGCATCAGCAGCCGGTGGTCGGCCCCAACCACCATCCGGACCGCGTGCGGCACCGCCATGCCGATGAAGCCGATCAAGCCGCTGGCCGCCACCACGGCGCCGCTCAGCAGCGCGGTCACGAAAAAGAGCATCCGCTTGACCCGCTCGACCTCCACGCCCAGCGAGCGGGCCGAATCCTCGCCCAGCGTCAGCAGATTCAGCGCGCGGGCCTGCCGGAACAGCAGCACCCCGCCGACGGCCAGATACGCCGCCAGCCAGCCCAGCGTCGCGTAATCCGGCGACGAGAGCGTGCCCATCAGCCACGCGATGATCCGGAACGCCTGCGCCGGGTCCACCAGCGAGGTGATAAACATGATCAGCGCCGAGCACAGGGCGTTGATGATGACGCCGCCCAGCAGCAGTGTATGTACCGGCAGGCGCCCGTACGAGGCGGCAATCCGGTAGAGGACCAGGAGCGACAGCAGGCTGCCCGTAAAGGCGCTGACGGGCACGAGCGCCGGCGCCAACGCGTCGAGTTTCAGCAGAATCGCCGCGGCGGCGCCGAGGGCGGCCCCGCTGGAGACGCCGAGCACGTAGGGATCGGCCAGGGGGTTGCGCAGGAACGCCTGCAGCCCGACGCCGACGGCGGCGAGGCAGCCGCCGACCAGAAATCCGAGGAGGATGCGCGGAAGCCGGATCTGCAGCAGGATGATCTGCGCGGGCGCCGCGTCGCCAGGCGTCCCGCCGGCGCGCACGGTTTGCGCGAGGATCGTCGCCATGTCGGCGAACCCGATCCGCTCCACGCCGAACTGGAGGCACGCCAGCAGCGTCACCAGGCTGGCCGCCGACAGAACCGCCATCGTCGCCAGCCACCGCCCGCCCGTCAGGCGCGCGGCCGCGAGAGGAGACGACGCGCGGCCGCTTCCTGCCATTGTCACGGCCATCAGGGCGACGCCTTTCCGGCAAAGGCGTCCGCATGCAGGCTGCGGGCAAGCCGCTCCAGCCCCTCGACCACCCGCGGCCCGGGCCGGTCCAGCAGGACGCTCGGAATCTGCACGAACCGGCCCTGCTTGACGGCCGTCACGGTCGCCCACTGGCGCCAGCGCCGCCGTTGCTCCTCCGGGATGCCTTCCGTCTCGCCGGCCGGAAACAGGATCACTTCCGGATCCTGCTTCAGCACTTCTTCCATGCTGAGCCGGGGGTAGGCGATCGGCGACGCGCCCGCGACATTGGCGCCGCCGGCCAGCTCGATGACTTGATGAATGAAGCTGCCCGTCCCCACCGTGACGAAGGGGTCGCTGTTGAGCACGTAGAGCACGCGCGGGCGCCGCAGGGATTCGGTCGCGGCCTTGACGTCCGCCACCCGCCGGCGCATGGAGGCCGCCAGCGCATCGGCTGCCGGCGAGCGGTCCAGCATGCGGCCCAGCGTCTGAATGTGGCCGAGGATATCCTCCACCGTCTTGGCGTCCAGAAACACGAAGACGGGGACTTTGATCTGCTCCAGCTTGTTCAGCGTGTCCGTGCGGATGAAGTCCTTCGATGCCACCACGAGATCGGGCTTCAGCGCCACCAGGGACTCGATATTGGGGAACCCCGCTCCGATCTTCGGCTTCGACGCGGCCTCCGGGGGGTAGTCGCAGAACTGCGTGACGCCGACGATCTGCCCGCCCGCGCCGATCGCGAACAGCATCTCCGTCACGCTGGGCGCCAGCGAGACGATGCGGCTTGGCTGGGCCGCCAGGTAGATGTTGCGGCCGAGGTCGTCTACGAACGTGCGGGGCGCCACGTTCGCCATGAACGGCATACCGGTCAGGATGCCCTGCTGTCGCCGCTTCGTCATCGAGATCAGGTCCGTATCATCGGCCAGAGCCGGGCCCGTCAGCAGCAGGTAGCTAATAGCGAGCAGCCAGTAGCTCAGAACCACACATCCTGGCCTCTTCGCTATTCGCTGCCAGCTGTTCGCTACCGGCTGTTCGCTGCCTGCTTCCAAAACAAAAAATCCTCAAGGCCTGTGAGACCCTGAGGATTGCACCCGCTTCTTCACCCTCACCCCTTCCCCAGCCCACGAGGGAAAGTGGATCATCCGTCCGGGAGGGGTCTGGCTTCCGGAGGCTTCGACGTTGCGACGCCTGCCCCGGTCACAGCGGCGGGACCGCGAGGGACTCGCACCCTCTTCCCTTCCTCCGGACTCTGCTCTATGTACGCGCCACTCTAGGAGAGCCGCGGCACAGTGTCAAGCGTAAAGTCCGGGACAGGCTCCGGCCGCAGGCCGGTGCCTGTCCCCGTTCTCTGCCGAATGAACATCCGTTCATTGCAATCACCTACTTAGTTTGATATATCCACTGTCGGAACACCGGGTCGATTTCGCATCACTAAGGAAACCAATGGGAAAGTTTCTTGGATACGCCCTGCTGGCCGCCCTGCTTGTCGGATCCATCATCGTCGCCGGCATGGTCTGGCTCGGCGCCAAAGACCCTGTCTCAGACGCGTTCACGACCTTCACCGCGCCGCCCCCGGATTTCGCCGCCGGCACCACCGACAACGGCTACTTCATGCTGATCGGGTTCGCCGCCGGCCCGAATGCCGACCCGGCCAAGACCGGCTACGATATCTGGCGCGAAGCGGAGAACGCGCGGGGCCACTATTATTTCGACTATTCCAAGGAAGGCCGCACCGAGCTGCGGGTCCAGACCGATCTTCTCCAGACGATTCAAGCCTGGAAGAGCGACGACCCGATCACGAAACTGAGCCAGCTTGAAGAAACCCTGCAGACCTTTCAGACCCGCTACAAGCTCCTTCTCGAACGGTACACCCAATGGCTGTCCCTGCCGTTCGACGATGAAGGTTACGGGCACGCCGGCACTCCCCGGCTGGCCGAAATCTTTCTCGCGCACCGGGTGTACGTCGCGGAGGGCTTCAAGCAGGGACTTGCCAAAGGAATCGACCGGCTGTCCACGGATCTGCCGACCTGGAGGCTGGTGCTCGCGCACGCCAAGACCCCGTCGGTGAAGCTGCTGGCCGCGGCGGCGATCCGCGACGACGCGAAGCTGATCTCCGCCCTGTTGAGCCGGCAACCGGACGACGCCACCGCCAAACAGTTGGCCGACCTCGCGCAGCCGCTCGCCACCGACGAGCGGTCCCTGCGCTGGCTGCTCCAGCACGAATTTGCCGGAGGGCTCAGCCGGTATAAGTCCATCCCTCTCGCGCAGGGACCGGCTCCCAAGCAGCAATCCGACGAGGAGGCACGCTGGCTGGCCGGTTTGACCGGCTTGGGCGACGACGTCATGGACCGGATCGAGCTGCCGCTGCCCGCCAACCCCGTCCTGCGCGTCGCGATGAAGAAACAGCGGACCCTGAACGTCTTTGCCGCCTACTATGAGGCCGCGCTCAAGGCCTCCGGCGTGGCGCCGATCAAGTTGCCCACGCTGCGCGAGATCGGGAAACAAGGCTCGCGGTCCGTCCTGGACCCGCTCGTCAATCCCATCGACAGCGTCTTCTCCAGCGTCCCCGAACCGGCCTGGACTCCGGTCCTGGGCTATGTGTTGGAAGCCGACGCACGTCTTCGCCTGGCAGGCCTGCAAATCATTCTGCGGCGCGCGCCGAAGCAGCAGCCCATGGCCGTCGTCATCGGACAGGCCGGGCCGGACTACTACGACCCCTTCACGGGAATTCCGATGGTCTGGAACGCCGCGCAGGGCGTGCTCTACAGCGTCGGCAAGGACGGCAGGGATGACGGCGGAGAAAGCTCGTTCGACGTGAGCGTCAAGCTGGGAGAATCGCCGCCTCTGGCGCCGGCCAAGGCTCCGGCCAAGCCCGGCAAGCCGGCGAAGCCGGGGGCCAAGCCCGCTCCCCAGCCGGCCAAGAAAGCCTGACGCCGGACGCCTGCCATCGGCCCCGCGGCGCGGGAGGAACGCGCGCCATGCACGCCCTACGTGACCAGCGCGGAAGAATCGGCACAGTCGGCGACATCCTTGTTCTCCTGCTCGTCCTCGTCACGATCGGCGCCTGGTGGGTCACCCAGAGACACAAACCGCGGGCGACACAGCCGCCACCGCCGCCCCAACTGACAGCCGCCGCGCCCGCTCCGCCCGCCGTCACCCCGCAACCGCCGCCCGTTTCAGCGCCTTCGCTCGTCGCGCCCCCCTCATTCCCCGCTGGACAGGCGCAACCCTTCCAGCCCGGGTCGCTGCCGGAATCCCAGCACGCCGCGGCGCTCAACGCCATCCACGACCTGATCGAGAGGGGCCAGGAGGCGGAAGCGGAAGCCAAGCTGGCGGCCTTGCCGCCGGACGCCCTGAAGAACGACCAGATACGCCAAGCGGCGTCGGTCCTCTGGAACAACCTCGGCATCGCGCGCCGGCAATCGCAGGGAGCGGCCGCAGCGGTTCCTTCGTTCAAGGCCGCCGTCGCGCTCGCGCCGGGAGACGAGATTCCCCGCCTGAATCTGACCCGCGCCTACGTGGAAGTGAAAGATGCCGCGCTGACCCGGGAGTTTTTGGAACAGACGATCCGGCTGGCCCCGGACGATCCGCTGGCGCATCTGGCGCTGGCCGAGCTGCTGTACGACAAGGACGACCTGGGCGGCGCCGTGCTCCACCTGGAACAGGGCCGGCAGCGCACCCCGCCGCACGCGCCGGAACGGCCGTACCTGGATGCGGTGGCCGCCCGGATGTCGCGGGCCGAGAAGGCCGAGCAGAAATTCTCCGCCCGCGAAAGCGGCCACTTCCTCGTGAAGTTCAACGGCAACGAGGATTACGACACGTGGACGAAAGTGTTGGACGTTCTGGAGGACGCCTACCGCGACATCGGACAGAGGTTCAGCTACTTCCCGGCCAAACCCATCACGGTCGTCCTGCACACGAAAGAGGCGTTCCAGGGCGCGACCGGAAGCCCGGCCTGGGCCGACGGCCTCTACGACCCGATCCTGGGCCGCATCCAGATTCCGACGCAGGGTGCGCTGACCGATCTGGCCTGGCTGGCCCGCGTCCTCCGCCACGAGTTCGTGCACGCGCTGCTGCATCAGCGGGTCGCAGGAGGACGGGTGCCGCAATGGCTCAATGAAGGCCTGGCGATGCAATTGGCGGGCGGAGAGTCCTGGCCGGACCTCGATCGCGTGATGAAGGGCGACGTGTCGTTGATTCCGCTCAACCGGCTCGAAGGCAGCTGGGGCGGGTTCCCGTCAAATCTGGCGACCGTGGCCTATCTGGAAGGCAACTCGGCCACGGCCTATTTGATCGAACGGTACGGAATGGGCAAGGTGCAGGACATCATCGAATCGCTCGCCGGCCGGCAGCCGATGGACGCCGCCATCAAAGACCGGCTGTTCATCTCGTACGAGGAATTCCAGCAGCGCTGGGCCGAGAATATCAACGAGAAGATCCGGGCGGGGAAGACCTGATTTCGCCGAACCAGCGGTAGCGGTACCTGGCGATCGCACGATAGCACAGGTACGCGAGCGGACGCAGCAACGGCACGCGCCAGAGCGCCAATAGGAACCATCCCCCGCGCAGACCCGGCAGCAGGGGCACGAACGCGTCCAGCCCCTTCGTGATCGTGCCATCCCCTTCGACAAGAAAAGCGGCCTCAGGCCGGCCCGGCTGATGCGCACCGCCCAGCCGGGACGCAGCCTCCTGACTTTGATACGGCACGAAGCGGACATCCTCCGGCACGCCGAGCCGCTCGATGCCGCTCTTCGCCGTCACGCAGAGGCGGCACTGCCCGTCATAGATCAGGATGCGCTCCGGCTTGGTCACCATATCCGAACGCTAGCACCAGCTTCCTGCGAAGGCAAGACCGGTTCTGGTATAGTCGCGCCATGCCGCACCGGACTGTCATGGCGCTGCTGGCGGGACTGATTTTCGCAGCGGCTGCGGCCCATGATGACTCGCGGCCGCCAGGCTGGCTGCTGTTTCTCTACGGACTTCCGCTCGTGCTGATCGGCTGCCTGCTGGCGAATCAGCGGTGGGCGCTGATGGCGGCCGTGATGTACGGGACGGTCGGACTCGCGCTGGATATTTCGACGATCGTGCAGGGGCTGACGAAACCGGACGTTCCGCAAGCGATCCTGGCGATGAGCGGCGCGACAGGATTGCTCAACTTTCTGCTGATTGTTTTCGGCGGGAAAGGATTTTTAGCTATCACCGACGCTTCGTCGCCTCCAGAATCCCCCCGTCCCAATCCTCCGTCCCCTTCTTCATTCTGACCGGCCGCACCTTCGCAAAGCCGGCCCGCTTCAGCCACGCCGTCGTGTCGCGGACCGAATAGGTGTCGCCCTGATCGGTGAACAGCAGCATGGTCACGGCAAAGAGCGAGGCTTCCCGGGGATGGAGGCCGTTCGTGTCATGGAGGAACGCGTCCTGGATCAGGAGACGGCCGCCGGGCGCGAGCGATGCCGCCATCTTCCGGAACAGCCGCCGGTTCTCCTCGGGCGAATAGATATGGAGGACGTTCGAAAACCAGATGACGTCGTAGCGCCCGGGAATCGGTTGCTTGACGAAATCCACGGGCAGATACGACAGCCGCTTGCCGTGCGGCACTGTCGCGGCGATCTCGCGCGCCACCACAAGCGCCGGCATTCGGTCGCCGACGGTCGCCCTGAGAGCGGGATTGCGCTTCAAGAACGCCAGCGCGTAGGTGCCGGGCCCGCCGCCGAGGTCCAGCAGCGTCCTGGCGCCGCGCAGATTGACCTGCGCTGCAATCTTGGGCGCCACATCAAGCGAGCGGTGATGCATCGCCCAGGTGAACCGGCGCCGGTAGGCCGGCTCGTCCGGATCGTCGTTGTCCTCCACCGGCTTGCCCCGACGGACCGATCGCGTCAGTGTCGACCAGTCGTTCCAGTGGTTGCGCAGCAGGTCGAGATAGGCCCAGCGATAGGCGGGACTTTTTTTGTTGAGTTCCCGGCGTGCGAGCCGGCTGTTCCGGTAGCAGCCGCCCGACTTGATCAGCAAGCCGGCGGCGGCAAGGTTCCGGCAGAGAATCTCCAGCCCGCGGGGGCTGACACGAAGCCGCCCGGCAAGCGCCGGCACCGTCCAGGCCTTGCCCCCGACTGCCGAGAAAAGATCGAGGTCCAGGGCCGTAAAAATGATCCGGGGAAGGCGGTACGCTGCGACTGCCTCGCGGAAGTCTTCGAACGTGCGGATGGAAGAAGCCGGCCTCACGCTTTTCCGGCGAATTGCTGTTTACACCAGCGAATGGCCTTCGTGAGGTCGTCGAGTTTTCGGAAGTCCACCGGACGCTGAAACGTGATCGCGACGTACTGCTCGGTCATCTCCGTCTGTTCTTCAAATCCGGCCTCGCGGAGCGGCTTCCGGAACCTGGCGACCATCGGTTGGAGATAATATTTCGCCTGCTTGGCCAGCTCATCCGTTCCCAGGTCTTCCGGCGTTCCGTCCGAGAGCAGACTCTGGATGTCCTCGATGTCCATGCCGGCCTGGCAGAGCAGCCGGCCGTCCGGCGTGATCTCCAGCATCCAGCCTTCGTCGTCCAGCGCGAGCGCCAGGGCGCCGCCCGGCTCCAGCTCGTAGAAGCCGGGCTCCGAACGGCGCAGCAACTCGCGAGCTTCTCCCCACGCAGGCGCCGGAGCCGGTGCTTCTTTCTCGCTCATGCGCGCGCCCCCGCGGCCAGGCGGGCCTTCAGCACTTCCAGCCGTGTGACGTTTTCCTGCAGCTTGGGCAGGTTGTATTTCCGGTCCATGGCGACCACCTGCTCGAGCAGCGCGGCCGCATCCTGCAGCCGGCCCAACTGCTCATAACATCCCGCCATGACGTAGCGGGCTCCGCCCACCCGCAATTCGTCGCGCAGCCGTTCCGCGATGGCCTGGCTGGTCCGGCAACAGGCCACTGCCTCCTCGTAGCGCTGCTGCATCAGATAGGTCCGCGCCATCATGCGCCAGGCATCGGCCATCCCGCCCTCGTCGCCCAATCGCTTCATCAGGGCCAGCGACTGCTCGTAATAATGGAGGGCCTCGGCATGCTGGCCGGTCTCGCGCGCGACCAGGCCCAGGTCCGACAACAGCACGGCCTTGGCGGCCTCGTCCTTCGTGCGGTTCAGAATGTCCAGCGCTTCGAGATAGTAGGCTCGGGCCCGGTCCCATTCCGCGGCGTCCGCGCGTAGATTGCCGAGGTTGGCGAGCGTCGTGCCGATGCCCCGTTCGTCGCCCAGCGTTTTCTGCAATTCGAGCACTTCCTCGTAATAGGTTTGGGCCTGCTCGCGCCGCCCGCTCACCGCGCAGATATTCGCCAAGTTGCCCAACGTCGCCACGAGCGCGCGCCGGTTGCCGGTCTTGCGGTCGCACTCCAGGGCCTTCGCGTAACACTCATAGGCGCTGGTGTAATCACCGCGTGAAAAGTGCTCGTTGCCGAAGCGGTTGAGTTGTGCGGATCCGTGCTCACGCATGGCAATCAGGCAAGAAATTTTTCGACCACGGGTTTGGCGCCCGTCAGGATGGACGCGCCGTCGCCGACCAGCAGCGCGTCGAAATTATATCTCAGCAGCCGCTTCAGTCCTTCCTTGGCCTTGGCGGCATCGGCATATTTCTCAGCCGGCAGCATGGCCACCGATCCCGGCGGCTTGCCGATCAACGCATCGCCGACGATCAGAATGCCCTTGCCCTGCTGGATGAACAACGCGGACTCGCCCGGCGCTTTCTGATCGCTCAGTTGCACGGCCCAGATGCCCCCAGCCAGCAACTCGCCGTCCCTGTAGGTCCTGTCCGCCTTCACCGCCATCTGCGGCGCGTCGACCGCCGGCACCCAAACCTGACAGTGAAATTCCTTCTGCAAGGCAGCCGCTTCCCGCTCATGGTCGCGGTTCGTGATCAGCACGTAATCCACCTGCCCGCCGCGCCTGGCCTGCGCCAGGTCCTCCGGCGTCATCGGGGGCGGGTCCACGAGAATCCGGTGTTCCCCCACCGTCAGGAACAGGCCGTTGAAGTCGAGTTTCTTCTCGTCCGAAAACCAGGACCACTGCCAGATGCCTGGTAAAATTTGTCTTAGCATAGAGTGCTTCTTGGATCTTACGGATGCTCAAAAAGGCCAGCCAACGCGACCGAGAACAAAGTTGGGGGCCTTTTTCAGCATCCTACTAGAGCGCCGCGATGGCGTCTTTCACGACTTTCGTAACTTTGGCAAGAATATCGGCTGCGTTGGGAAGGTCGATGATATCGTCTTCAGGAATCGTGATGAACTTGCGGTTCGGGCCCTTGGTGAGCGAGATCAGGAACATGCTGTTGGTGGACTTGACCGGCACCACCACATGCACGGCGGCGTCCAGGCTTTTGACCAGCTCATGAAATTTCTTCGTGCCGGCCTCGATCTCGTCCATGTCAGAGCCCTTTCGAACCGGCCAGCAATTTATTCACCTCCTGAATGATCACATCCGGCCCGGCCAGATCCATGTTGCCGACTCGTTGCCAGCGAATCACGCCCTGTTGATCGATGATATAGACGTTCGGAATGAACTTGCCGCCCCCGTAGAGCTTGTCCGTCTCCTTCTTGGGATCGAGCAGGTACGGATACGTCACCTTGACCGGAAACGCCGTCAGAAACTCCGTCACATCCTCCTTGGAGTTGCCCGAGGAATTGACGCCCACGACCGCGACGTTCTTCCCCTGCGTCGCCTCGTGGACCTTCTGCAGATTGGTCCCCTGCATCAGACATGGCTCGCAAATGTGGAACAATCCCAGCACGACGACCTTCCCCTTGAGGTTCGCGAGCGAGACGGACTCGCCCGTAACCGATGTCAGCGTGAAAGCCGGCGCCGGCTCCCCGATCTTGAAGAAGCTTTTCGCCGATGTGGTGCTGACAAGAGCGAGGCAGGTCAGAAGCAGCAGCAGGATCAATAAGAGACGTTTCATGGCGATACCTCCATCAACAACCGCAAGTAGCTAATAGCTGGTAGCGAATAGCACAGACCGGGCACGGGATCAGAGAATTCCGAATCAGCGCTACCGGCTATTGGCTATAAGCTATTCGCTCCGCCTTACGCGGCTATCGTAACACGCCCGATTTTTGCTGGGCAACTGGCCTATTGGTGGGACTCGAACAGACCCAGTTGCAGTTCTTCCGCTTTGGTGAAGGGGATCGGATACTGCTCGGTGAAGCAGGCGCTGCAGTATTGCGTGGGGTTGGCCGGGGAGACTTTCAGCATGCCTTCCAGGCTCAGGTAGGCCAGGCTGTCCGCCGTGATGTACTTTTTGATCTCCTGAATCTTGTGGCTGGACGCGATCAGCTCCTTCTTCGTCGGCGTGTCGATGCCGTAGAAGCAGGGCGAGATGATCGGCGGGGAGCTGATCCGCATGTGGACTTCCTTCGCCCCGGCGTGCCGGATCATCTTGACGATCTTCCGGCTGGTCGTGCCGCGCACCATCGAGTCGTCCACCACCACCACCCGCTTGCCTTTCAGCACGTCCGGCACGGCGTTGAGCTTCACCTTCACGCCGAAGTGGCGGATCTGCTGTTCCGGCTCGATGAAGGTCCGGCCTACATAGTGGTTGCGGATCAATCCGGTCTCGAACGGGATCCCCGCCCCCTCCGCATAGCCGAGCGCGGCGGGCACGCCGGAGTCCGGCACGGCGATCACGACGTCCGCAGGCACCTTGGATTCCTTGGCCAGTTGCCGGCCGTAGGCTTTCCGCGTCGCATAGACCGTATTGTCGCCGAAAATCTTGCTGTCCGGCCGCGCGAAATAGACGTACTCGAACACGCACATGGCCTCGCGCGTCGGGACGAAGGGCTTGAGGGAGGTCAGGCCCCGGTGGTCGAGCACCACCAGCTCGCCGGCCGCGATGTCCCGCACATATTCCCCGCCGATCAGGTCGAACGCGCAGGTTTCCGACGCCACCACCCAACTGCCCTTGACCTGCCCGAGACAGAGCGGCCGCAGCCCGTAGGAATCCCGCGCGGCGATCACGCCCTGATCCGTCAGCATGACGACCGAGAAGGCCCCGCGTACCCGGCTCAGCGCATCCACGATGCGGGCGAGCAACGTGTCGGCGCGGGAATGGGCGATCAGATGGATGATGACTTCGCTGTCCGTGGTGGATTGGAAGATCGAGCCGTAGGCTTCCAGCTCGTTCCGGAGCATCTGCGCATTGATTAAATTTCCGTTGTGCGCCAGCGCCATGTTGCCGAAGGCGAAATTCACCGTCAGCGGCTGGACGTTCTTGAGTCCCCCGCCACCCGCCGTCGAATAACGGTTGTGGCCGATCGCCATGTGGCCGTGCAGCCGCTTGATCGTCGATTTGGTATAGATGTCGGCGACGAGACCGAGGCCCTTTTCGACGTGGAAGTTCTCGCCGTCGGACGCCGCGATGCCGGAGCCTTCCTGACCGCGATGTTGGAGGGCATAGAGCCCCAGGTAGGCGATGTTGGCCGCCTCCTTATGGCCGTAGATGCCGAAGACCGCGCATTCGTCGTGGAATTTGTCTGGGGTGATCAGTTGCATAGCGTCCGTTCCAGGCTGTTTCCCCATCGATCTAACAGGGTTTTCAGGTCTGCGTCAACCAAACAGGCCGGAGCCTGCTTGGTGGCTTCAACGTCAATCACCAGCCGCTCGCCGCCGACCATTCCAATCTTCGCCCCCGGCACGCCCAGATCCTTCGCGATGCTCAGGACCCGGTCGGCCTGCGCCGGTTTGACCGACAGGATCACGCGCGACTGGCTTTCGCCGAACAGCAGCGCATCGCGCCTGATGGTGTGACCGGTTAATCGTACCACAGCGCCGAGCGGTTGTGTTGGATTGGACACGCAACATTCGGCCAGCGCGACGGCCAGGCCTCCATCCGAGCAATCATGCGCGGATTGCACCAGCCCCTCGCGGATGAGTTTTAACGTGCAGGCATGAAGCGCCTTCTCCGTCTCCAGATTCAGATAGGGCGGCTCGCCCTGCTCGCGATGGTGCACAAGGCGGAGGTACTCGGTTCCGCCCACATCTTCCCGCGTCGCCCCGAGCAGAATGATCACATCGCCTTTCTGCTTGAACCACTGGGTCATGGCCTTGTCGGCCTGCTCGATCAACCCGACCATGCCGAGAATCGGCGTGGGATAGATGTTCAGCCCGTTCGTCTCGTTGTAGAAGCTGACGTTGCCGCTCACCACCGGCACGTCGAAGGCCTTGCAGGCATCGGCAATGCCCTCGATGGACAGGATGAACTGCCACATCACCTCCGGCCGCTCCGGGTTGCCGTAATTCAGGCAATCCGTGAGCCCGATCGGCTCAGCACCGGAGCAGACGAGATTCCGTGCCGCCTCCGCCACTGCGATCATGCCGCCTATATATGGATGCAGCACGCAGTAGCGTCCGTTGCAGTCCGCCGTGATCGCCACCGCCTTGTTCGTCCCCTTGATGCGGAGCACCGCCGCGTCTGAGCCGGGCCACACCAGGCTGTTCGTCCGCACCATGTGGTCGTATTGCTGATAGACCCACCGCTTGCTCGCGATCGTCGGCGATTCCAGCAGCTCGAGCAGCGTGGCCGTATAGTCCTTCGGCTCCTTGAGCGCGTCGAGATTGAGCGCCTGGAGATATTCCTGATAGCCGGGCGGCGCATTGGGCCGCTCGTACTTCGGGCCATCCTCGGCCAGCGCCTTGGCCGGAATTTCCGCCACCACCCTGCCTTGATCCTTCACGCGCAGGATGCCGTCGCCCGTCACGCGGCCCACGACGGCGCAGTCCAGGTCCCACTTGCGGCAGATGCGGAGGACTTCGTCTTCTTTCCCCTGTTTCGCCACCATGAGCATCCGCTCCTGCGATTCGGAAAGCATCAGTTCATAGGGCGTCATGCCAGGCTCGCGCCGCGGGACATGCGTCAGATCGAGCTCAAGCCCGTTGCCTGCCCGCGCCGCCATTTCGCAGGACGAACTAGTCAGCCCAGCCGCCCCCATGTCCTGAATACCGACGAGCAGGTCCGTTTCCATCAGTTCGAGGCAAGCTTCCAGCAGCAGTTTCTCCGTGAAGGGATCGCCCACCTGCACGGTCGGCCGCTTGGACTCGGACGCCTCATCGAAGGAATCAGAGGCCATCGTCGCCCCGTGAATGCCGTCCCGCCCCGTCTTGGAGCCGACATAGAGGACCGGATTGCCGACCCCCGCCGCCGTGCCCTTGAACAGTCTGTCCTTCTTCGCGATACCGAGGCAGAAGACGTTCACCAGCGGATTATTCGAATAGATTTCGTTGAACACCACCTCGCCGCCGACCGTCGGCACCCCCATGCAGTTGCCGTAGCCGGCGATGCCGGCCACGACGCCCTTGAACAGGTGCCGGTTCTTCGGACGGTCCAGCAGGCCGAAGCGGAGCGAATCCAGCAGCGCGATCGGCCGCGCGCCCATCGTGAAGATGTCCCGCAGAATCCCACCCACGCCGGTCGCCGCTCCCTGGTAGGGCTCGATGAAGGAAGGGTGGTTGTGGGACTCCATCTTGAAGACCGCGCAGAGGCCGTCACCGATGTCCACCGCGCCGGCGTTCTCACCAGGCCCCTGCACCACGCGCGGGCCGGTCGTCGGCAGTTTCTTCAGATGCACGCGCGAACTCTTGTAGGAGCAATGCTCCGACCACATGACGGAGAAGATGCCGAGCTCGGTCAGGTTCGGCTCCCGCCCGAGAATCTCAACGACTTTCTTGTACTCGTCGTCAGAGAGTCCGTGCTGCGCAATGAGGTCTTTGGTAATGGGCTGCATGGGTCTTGGCGTTATGCGACGACCGCTTTCAGCTTCGCTTTCTTCAGCGCGTCCAGCATCGAGAGGAAGATCAGCCGGCCGGCGTCGTTGCCGAGCACGTCTTCGGCGCAGCGTTCGGGGTGCGGCATCATGCCGAGGACGTTGCCTTCGGCGTTGCGGATACCGGCAATGTTGTCGAGCGAGCCGTTCGGGTTGGCTTCGGGCGTGACCCTCCCCTCCGGCGTGCAGTAACGAAAGATAATCTGGGCATTGGCCTGTAGCCCGGCCAGCGTGACCGGGTCTGAGTAGTAGTTCCCGTCTGCGTGGGCGATGGGAATCTTGAGCACCTGCCCCGATTCGCAAAGGCCGGTAAAGGGCGTGGCGGCGTTCTCGACTTTGATATGGATGTCCTTACAGATGAAGGACAGCAACTTGTTCCGCAGCATGGCTCCCGGGAGCAGCCCAGCTTCGAGCAGAATTTGAAACCCGTTGCAGATGCCGAGCACCATGCCGCCCTCCGATGCGAATGTTTTGACCGCTCCCATGACCGGCGAAAACCGTGCGATGGCGCCGGTCCTGAGGTAATCGCCGTAGGAAAACCCGCCGGGCAGGATCACCGCGTCGAGGCCGTTCAGCGAGGTTTCTTTATGCCAAACTGGCGTGGCCTTCTGGCCGAGGACGCTGGATATGACGTGGATGCAGTCGTGGTCGCAGTTGGAGCCGGGGAAAACGATGACGCCGAAATTCATTGAATAGCCATCAGCCGTCAGCCGTCAGCCTGCTAACTCGTACCGGTATTCCTCAATGATCGTATTCGCGAGCAGCTTCTCGCACATGGCCTTCACCTCGGCATCGGCCCTGTCCTTCGTCGTTTCCTTCAGGTCCACCTCCACGTACTTGCCCATCCGCACATTGCTTGCCGATGTGAAGCCCAATGTCTCCAGCGCATGCTCGATGGCTTTGCCCTGTGGATCGAGAATGCCGGATTTCAATGTGATGTGAATCTTGGCCTTCACAGCCCCTGTCCCTTCTTCGAGGCCTCGGTCATGCCGTCAATGTATCCACGAATCCACAGAATGCCTCCGATAGTCACCAGGCCTCCGACTGAGAGAACGGCGAAGGCCCACCGCCATTCCGAATCAGTGAGATGATAGGCCATCAGCCCCACGGCGCCAGCCCAGACCACCACCGACGCGACCAGGCCATAGTGGAGAAACCATTGGAGCAGGCGTTTCACCGTCTTATCCTCTCCTCCTCGATCCCCCTCAGATTCGAGCGTCGTCGGATCGGGCTACCTTCGACTGCGCGCATCGAGCGAGCACAGCTTCATCGTGCGCGCGCTCTGTGAGCACGGAAGGGAGACCGAGCCGCCACGCTCGTCTCCTCACCCGCAAACCCTCTTCAACACTTCTTGATAGGCCTCTTCGATCTTGCCCATATCCTTGCGGAACCGGTCCTTGTCCATGACATCGCCGGTCTTGGCATCCCAAATCCGGCAGGTATCCGGCGAAATCTCGTCGGCCAGGATCAGCTTATTATGGTGGATGCCGAACTCCAGCTTGAAATCCACGAGCGTCATCCCCCGTTCCTTGAAAAACGGCCTGAGCACCTCGTTCACCCGCCGCGCCTGCTTCTTGATGTCTTCCACGACCGACGGCGTCGCCAGCTTGAGCAGCCGGACATGCTCCTCGGCAATCAGCGGATCCCCCAACGCGTCATTCTTATAGTAGAACTCGACGACTTCCGGCTCGATCTTCTCCCCTTCCTTGAGCCCCAGTCGCTTGGCGAGGCTCCCCGCCACAATGTTCCGCACGACCACCTCGATGGGCACAATGGCGACTTTCTTCGTGAGCATCTCTCGGTCGCTGAGCCGCTCGAGGAAATGGGTCTGCACGCCGTTCTTTTCGAGAAGCTGGAACAGACGCGAGGCCACGTTGTTGTTGACGACGCCCTTGTCCACGATCGTCCCGCGTTTCTGCGCGTTGAAAGCCGTCGCATCGTCCTTGAAATATTGGATGACCTGGTCGGGCTTGGAGGTGGCAAAGACCTTCTTCGCCTTGCCTTCGTAAATCTGCGGACCTTTATTCACTTCTTCTTTCCCTTCCCCGTTCCAAACACGCGGCGATAAATCGCGTCCACATGGCGCAGGTAATACTTGGGGTCGAAGCAGGCCTGGATCTGCGCGTGCGTCAGGCGCTTCGTGATGAACGGGTCCTTGCTGACCAGGTCATGGAAGCCGGCCCGGCCCTTCCACGCCGACATGGCGCAGCGCTGGACCGCTTCATAGGCGTCCTTGCGCTGCGCGCCCTTCTCGATCAACGCCAGCAGGAGCCGCTGCGAGTAGACCAGCCCGCCGGTCAGCTCGAGGTTCTGTTTCATCCGCTGCGGATAGACGATGAGAGTGCGGATGAGATCGGTGACCCGCACCAGCATGTAATCGATCAGGATCGTGCTGTCCGGCAGGATGACCCGTTCGACGGAGGAATGGCTGATGTCCCGCTCGTGCCAGAGCGCGACATTCTCCATCGCCGCCAGGCTGTTGGCCCGGACGACTCGCGCAAGGCCGCAGAGATTCTCCGACCCGATCGGGTTACGCTTGTGCGGCATGGCCGAGGAGCCCTTCTGCCCTTCGGAAAAGAATTCCTCTACCTCCAGCACTTCCGTGCGCTGGAGATGCCGGATTTCCGTCGCGAACTTCTCGATGCTCGCCGCCAGCAGAGCCAGCGCCGAGAGATAGGCTGCGTGCCGGTCCCGCTGGACGATCTGATTGGACACGGGATCGGGCTGCAGGCCCAGTTTCTTGCAGACGGAGGCTTCGACCTCGGGACCGAGATGCGCGAAGGTGCCCATGGCGCCGGAGAGCTTCCCGACGGCGATCTCTTTGCGGACGACTCGCAGCCGGTCCCGATGCCGCCTGGCTTCTTCGTACCAGATCGCGAGCTTGAATCCGAACGTGACGGGCTCGCCGTGGATGCCGTGCGAGCGGCCGACCATGATCGTATCGCGGTGCTCGAAGGCGCGCTTCTTCAGGACCGACAGGAGCACTTCCAGATCGAGCAGGATGAGGTCCAGCGCCTCGCCCATCTGGACGGCCAGCGACGTGTCCACGATGTCGGAGGAGGTCAGGCCCTGATGCAGATGGCGGACGTCCTTGCCGGCCGATCTGGAGAGGGACTCGAGAAACGCGATGACATCGTGCTTGGTGACTTTCTCGATGGCGGCGATGCGGTCCGGATCGATTTTGGCCTTGCGGCGAATCCTGGCCGCCGTCCCGCTCGGAACCTGGCCTGATTTTTCGAGCGCTTCGCAGGCGAGCAGCTCGACCTCGAGCCAGATCTCGTACTTGCGCTTGAGATCCCAGACGGCTTCCATTCTTGGAAGCGTATACCGTTTGATCACTTCCCTGCCTCCGCCAGTTCGGCGCGCTTGCTTTCCAGCCGCGGATCGTCCTTGAGGACCTTGTCAAGGATGCCGTTGACGAACCGCTTGGCTTCGTCGTCGGCAAACTGTTTGGCCAGCTCGATCGCCTCGTTCACCGTCACCTTGGCCGGCACGTCCGGCAGCCAGAGGAGCTCATAGAGGCCCATGCGGAGGATGTTCCGGTCCACGATGGGCATGCGCGCCACTTTCCAATTGACGGCCAGCTTGCCGATGAGCGCGTCGAGCTCGTCCTGGCGCTCCATCACGCCCTCGACGATCTGCTCGGCGAACTCACGCACCTCGGGAGCGGTTGGATGCTGGGTCCAGTAGTCCGCCAGCCAATGTTCCGTGGACCCGTGAATGTCCCACTGAAAGAGGAGCTGCAGCGCACAGATGCGGGACTGCCGGCGAATACCCATGACGGCGCGCTACCAGTCCACGGGAGTGACGATCATTTCCTGCGTTTCTTCGCGGGGCGGACGGCCTTGCTCTTCGCCGGTTTGCCGCTACCACTGCCGCCGCCGCGCAACTGTCTCATTAAGTTAGCCATCTGCACGGCGGTCCGCGCCGCTTCCGAGCCGCGGTTGCGCTCCGGCTCGCCGGACCGCTCCAACGCCTGCTTGCCTGTATCCGTCGTCAGCACGCCAAAGATGACCGGTACCGACAATTCCAGCGCCGCGCGCGCGATGCCCCGGCTGGTTTCCGTGCTGATGAACTCGAAGTGCGGGGTCTCCCCGCGAATGATCGCGCCGAGGCAGACGACGGCGTCGTAGCGGCCGGACCGGCCGAATTCGCGGGCAACGAGCGGGATCTCGTACGCGCCGGGCACGTACGCGATGTCGATGTCGTCCTTGTCCGCGCCGGCCTCGACGAGCACATCCAGCGCACCGGCCAAGAGACGGCTCGTGACAAACTCGTTGTACTTGCTGACCACGATGCCGAACCGGCACCCTTTCGCCTCCAGCTTTCCCTCAAATGTCGCCATAACGGTCCCGACGCTCCTTCGTTAGAAGTTCTGATTAGACCTTATTTAACAGGTGTCCCATCTTGTTTTTCTTGGTCCGTAAATACTTCTCGTTGGCCTGGCGCGGGGCAATTTCGATCGGCACCCGTTCCACGACTTTCAACCCGTAGCCCTCGATCCCGACGATCTTACGCGGGTTGTTGGTGATCAGCCGGATGTGACGCAGCCCGAGGTTGACCAGAATCTGGGCGCCGATCCCGTAATCCCGCAGGTCCGCCTTGAATCCCAACTGCAGATTCGCCTCGACCGTGTCGCTGCCTTCGTCCTGTAACTTATAGGCTCTGAGCTTGTTGATCAGCCCGATCCCGCGCCCTTCCTGATTGAGATACAGCAGCACCCCGCGCCCTTCCTTCTGAATCATCTCCATCGCCCGGTGGAGCTGGTCGCGGCAATCGCAGCGCAGCGACCCGAAGACGTCGGCCGTCAGGCATCCCGAATGGACGCGCACCAGGGTGGGATCGGACGGATCCACCCGGCCCTTCACCAGCGCGACGTGCGTGCCGCCGTCTATTTCATTCTCGAATACGACCGCCTCGAACTCGCCGAAGGTGGTCGGCAGCTTCGCCTCCGCCACCCGCTTCACGAACGTTTCGCGTCGCAGGCGGTATTCGATCAGCGCCTTGATCGTGACCATCACCAGCTTGTGGGCCTTGGCAAATTCCGCCAACTCCGGCACGCGGGCCATGGTGCCGTCTTCGTTCATGATCTCGCAGATCACGCCCGCGGGCGAGAGCCCGGCCATCCGCGCCAGGTCCACGGAGCCCTCGGTCTGGCCGGCGCGCCTGAGCACCCCGCCCTTCTGCGCCTTGAGGGGGAAAATGTGGCCTGGCCGCGCGAGATCGGTGGGTTTGGTTTTCGGATCGACCGCAGTCCGGATGGTCGTGGCCCGGTCGGCGGCTGAAATCCCCGTGGTGATATTGTGCCGCGCGTCGATCGACACGGTGAACGCGGTGCCGAACGTCGCGGTGTTTTCCGGCGCCTGCGGCGGGAGATGCAGCTCCTGGACTCGTTCCGGCGTCAGCGCCAGGCAGATCAGGCCGCGCGCATGCTTGGCCATGAAGTTGATTGCAGCGGGCGTGACCTTCTCGGCAGCCATGACGAGGTCGCCTTCGTTCTCGCGGTCCTCATCATCCACGAGAATGACGAAGCGGCCCTTTTTGATCTCTCTGATCGCGTCTTCGATCGTATTGAACGGCGATGCCATGGTTCGTTCGCTTGGGAGAGGTGAAGGTTTGATAAGTGCTTAATATATAAAACTTTTTGCGCGTGTCTGTCAACGAGGAAAGCAGGCGGCTACAGCGGCAACTGCGCCGCCCCGCCGCGCCGGCGCGCGAGCAGGGCGCTGATCCAGGCTGCGCCGGCCAGCGCGGCGAACAGGAACAGTCCACTTTGATAGGTGCCCGTCGCATCCTTGAGCGCTCCAAGCCATGCGGGCAGGAGAAACCCTCCCAGTCCACCGGCGGCGCCGATCAGTCCTGACGCCGCTCCCATCTGCTTCGGGTAGCGGCCGGCCGCTACCTGAAACACGACGCCGTTGCCGAAGCCCATCGCCGACACGGCCGCGACCATCAGCGGCGCCGCCCAGGCGAGCGGCGGCAACAGGCCGACCGCGGCCACCAAGCCCGTCATCGCCGGAAAAAGCCACGCCAGCATCGAGAGGCCGCCAAGCCTGTCCGCCGCATGGCCGCCGAACGGCCGGAGCGCGCTCCCCGCCAACCCGCACGCAGCCGTCAGCGAGCCGGCCGTCACCACGTCGAGGCCGTATTGATCGTGGAAGAAGATCGGCAGAAAACTGCACAGCCCGACGAAGCCTCCGAACGTGATGCCGTAGAGGCCGCAGAGCCAATACGTGGCGGGGCGCCGGCTCATCGCGCCGAGCGTGTCGCGCCAGCGGCGCTCGTGCTCTCCGCGCGACCAGCCGATGTCCCGACGAACGACCGAGGCAAATACCGCGAGCGTCACGAGGATCGGCAGCGCCACCAGCCCGAACACGCCGTGCCAGCCGACGAGTTGCCCCAGGCGCGGGGCGAAAAACGCCGCGAGCACGGTCCCGCTGTTGGCCGACGCCGCCACGCCCATGGCCAGGCCCTGGTGCGTCGGCGGATAGGCGCGGCTGGCCAGCGGCAGCGCCACGGCAAAACTCGCGCCCGCCAGACCGAGGCAAAACCCGACGCTGAGCATCTGCAGATAGCTGCCCGCGCCGAGCCAGCCCCAGACCATCGCAATCAACTCGCCGGCGAGAAGCACCAGCCCCGTCGGCTTCGGGCCGAAGCGGTCGCTGCACAGGCCGACCGGGATGCGTAAAATTGCGCCGCCCAGGAGCGGGACCGCCACGAGCAGGCCCTTTTGCGTGGCGGTCAGCCCGAACTCCTCCGCGATCAGAACCCCCAGCGCCCCGACGAGCAGCCAGGCCATGAAGCTGACTTCGAAGTGCAGCCAGGCCGCCATCAAGGACGGCCAGTGTCCGCTGCGGATTGCCTGCAGAATGTCCCGCACCACGATCTCCGGTTGTCTGTGGAGCATACCACGGAAGGCAACATATTTTGTTCCCGCGGCCGGTTACGTTTATAATCCACGTCACCATGGCCACCAAGCCGCGCAAACGGGACGACGAGGCTCCCGACACGGACGACGGACGGCCGCGCGCCGTCACGCCGGAGCTCGTCGACAATCTGCTCGACCCGAAACCGGGCGGCGGCCAGCCCCCCTCCGACTCCTCCACCGCGGTCGCGCCCGTCACGACCCTGCAGCGGTACCTGGCCGAAATCCGCCGCTACCCGTTTTTATCGAAGGACGAGGAGCTGCAGCTCTTTCACGAGTACCAGACGCAGGACAGCCGCGAGGCGGCGGTCCGGCTGATTCTGGCCAACCTGCGCGTGTCGGTCGCCATCGCGGCCGAGTACCTCCACACCGGCGCCGACCACATGGACCTGATCCAGGAAGGCAACGTCGGCTTGATGCAGGCGATCAAGAAATTCGACCCGACGAAGAACGTGCGGTTCCATGCCTATGCGGCCTGGTGGGTGCGCGCCTATATCCTGCGCTACCTGCTCAACACCTATCGCCTGGTCAAGATCGGCACCACGCAGGACCAGCGCAAGCTGTTCTACAACCTCCGCAAGGAGAAGGCGAAGCTCGAGCGCCAGGGCTTCGCGCCGGATGCCAAGTTGCTGGCGGACCGGCTCAACGTGAGCGAGCGGGACGTGATCGAGATGGATCAGCGGCTCGGGAACTGGGAACTGTCGCTCGACCAGCCGCTGACCCAGGAGACGGACGGCACCCTGCTCGACGTCCTCCCCTCCCGGGACGTTCCGGCCGACGAGCAGATCGCGAGCTTCGAGCTCCGCCGCCTGTTCCGCAAGAAGCTCGCCGAGTTCAGCAAGACGCTCACCGAGCGGGACGAGGACATCCTCCGCAACCGCATCCTGTCCGAAACGCCGATCACGCTGGAGGATATGGGTCAGAAATACGGCATCACGAAGGAGCGCACCCGCCAATTGGAAGCCCGGCTCATCGACCGGCTGCGCGACTACATCAAGAAGGAAGTGCGGGACTTTGAACACCTGCGCTCGTGATGATAAATTACCTGTAATATCAATGCCTTGTATGTAGCCTGCCAACCTGACTTTCGACAAAGAAAATCCCGATCCGCCCCTTGACTCGGACGAGAGAAGCGCTATCTCCCCTCCTGTTCTGTGTGATAGCTTCGAGCGTTCCAAGCCAATCACAATCATAAGGACGTTCAATAATCACCTAAGGAGGAGCAGCGTTATGTCATCGGCGACAAAGGAGAAAAAGGAATCCAAGGCCGCCAAGGGCTTCCAGCCTCTGGGCGACCGCGTGTTTGTCACCTACACGGAGGAAATGGAGCGGACGGCGGGCGGCATCTACGTGCCGGATTCCGCGAAAGAGAAGCCGCAGCGCGGCACGGTCCAGGCCATCGGCAAGAAGGTCGAGCACGTCAAGGTCGGCGACCAAGTCCTCTTCGACAAGTATTCCGGCAGCAAGCTCAAGATCGACGACGAAGACTGCCTCATCCTGAAGGAAGAAGACATCCTCGGGATTTTCAGCCACTAAGGCTCACTACCACACACGACGAATTGTTCATCTAAAGGGAGGAACCAATGGCAAAGCAGTTGTTGTATAGCGATGCGGCTCGGGCCGCGATCCTGAGAGGCGTCAATCAGTTGGCCAACGCTGTGAAGGCGACGCTGGGCCCCAAGGGCCGCAATGCGATTCTGGACAAGAAGTTCGGCGCGCCGACCATCACCAAGGACGGCGTGACCGTGGCCAAGGAAGTCGAGCTCAAGGATCCCTACGAGAACATGGGCGCGCAGCTCGTGCGCGAAGTCGCGAGCAAGACGAGCGACACGGCCGGTGACGGGACGACCACCGCGACCGTGCTCGCGCAGGCCATCTACCGCGAGGGCGCCAAGAACATCACGGCGGGCGGTAATCCGATGGAGATCAAGCGCGGGATCGACCGGGCGGTCGAAGCCGTGGTGACCGAGCTGAAGAAGCTCAGCAAGCCCTGTCAGGCCAAGACGGAGATTTCGCAGGTCGGGACGATTTCGGCCAACAACGACAAGACCATCGGCGACCTGATCGCCGAGGCGATGGAAAAGGTCGGCAAGGACGGCGTGATCACCGTCGAGGAAGCCAAATCCATGACGACCTCGCTGGACGTGGTCGAGGGCATGCAGTTCGACCGCGGCTACATCTCCCCCTATTTCGTCACCAACGCCGAGCGGATGGAAGCCCACGTCGAAGAGCCGCTCATTCTCATCAACGAAAAGAAGATCAGCGGTATGAAGGACATGCTGCCCCTGCTCGAGCAGGTGGCCAAGATGGGCCGGCCGCTGGTGATCGTCGCCGAGGAAGTCGAAGGCGAGGCGCTGGCGACCCTGGTCGTCAACAAGCTGCGCGGCACGCTGAACGTGGCGGCCGTGAAGGCGCCCGGCTTCGGCGACCGCCGCAAGGCCATGCTGGAGGACATCGCGATTCTCACCGGCGGCCAGGTGATCTCCGAAGAGCTCGGCCTCAAGCTCGAGAACGTGAAGCTCACGGACCTCGGCCGGGCCAAGCGCGTGACGATCGACAAGGACAACACCACGATCGTCGAGGGCCACGGCGATCCGAAGAAGATCGAAGCCCGCGTCAAGCAGATCAAAGCCCAGATCCAGGAGACCACCTCGGACTATGACCGGGAAAAGCTCCAGGAGCGCCTGGCAAAGATCGTCGGCGGCGTGGCGGTGATCAACGTCGGCGCCGCGACCGAGACCGAGATGAAGGAAAAGAAGGCCCGCGTCGAGGACGCCCTGCACGCCACCAAGGCGGCTGTCGAAGAGGGCATCGTCGCCGGCGGCGGCGTGGCGCTGCTGCGCTGCGTCTCGGCGCTGGACAACCTGAAAGGCGTGCCGGCCGAGCAGATGGTGGGCGTCACCATCGTGAAGCGGGCGCTCGAAGAGCCGATCCGGCAGATCGTCGAGAACTCGGGCGTCGAGGGCTCGGTCGTGGTGGACAAGGTCCGCCAGGAAAAGAGCACCAGCTTCGGGTTTGACGCCGCGACCGAGGAATATACGGACATGCTGAAGGCCGGCATCATCGACCCGACCAAGGTCACGCGCTGCGCGCTGCAGAACGCGGCCAGCGTGGCGGGTCTGATGCTGACGACCGAGGTGATGATCACCGAACTGCCGGAGGAGAAGAAAGAGCCGGCGATGGGCGGCCACGGTCACAGCCACGGCATGGAAGGGATGTACTAAGAAGAAAGCTAATAGCTGATAGCAAACAGCTAGTAGCTTGAGACAGGAACCCCGGTTGGCAGAAACCGACCGGGGTTCTTTTTTTGCGCTTCCTGCTGGCTATTCGCTATTAGCTGCTCGCTACTCGCTTTGCTTGCGGGCGGCCTTGACGAACGCGGACCGGGCCGGAACGTCGAACAGTCTCCGGAAAATGCGGTGGACTCCGGCCGTGTGCCGGCGATGGTCGGCCAGGAATCGCCGTGCCGCGGCCTGCCGGTTGTCCGCCTCATATCCGAGGCGGATCGCGCAGCGCGCCAGCTCATCGGATGATTCGGGCAGCGCGTGGGTTTGCAGATCGTGCACCATCTGCAGCTTGTGCTCGACATCCCGGAGAAACAGGTAGGCCCGTTCAAGGTCCTGCCGGTCTTTGGCCGACAGCAGGCGGTGGGACGCCAATTTTCCGAGCGCCCCCATCGTGCTGCGGTCGAGGAGCTGAGGCCGCTTGCCGCCGCAGAGGATCTGCGCCGCCTGCACGATGAACTCGATCTCGCGGATGCCTCCCCTCCCCAGCTTGACATTCCGCCGTTCCTGCCCGCGGCCTTCCATTTTGGCGTCGATCATGTCTTTGACGGCCTTGACCTGGGCGAGGACCTTCGCCGGCTCCCGATCTTTCGTCCCGTCGTACACGAACGAACTGATCCGGCCCAGAAACTCCTCGCCGACTGAACGATCGCCGGCCACCGGCCAGGCCTTGAGCAGCGCCATCCGCTCCCATTGTTCTCCCCGCGTGCGATAGTACTGTTCGTACCGGTCGAGCGACCGGGCCAGCTGGCCGCTCGTTCCTTCGGCGCGGAGCCGCAGGTCCACCCGGAAGACATGCCCTTCCTGCGTCGCGTCGGCCAAGGCCTTCGTCACGGCCCTGGCCAGGCGTTCGAAATACTCCTCGTTCGAAATGGCCTGGCTCGATCCCCTGCCGCCCGCGCGCCCACCAGGCACCGTCGCGCCGTTTTCGGAGGCATAGACGTAAATCAGGTCGACGTCGGAGCTGAAGTTCAGCTCTCCGCCGCCGAGCTTCCCCATGGCAATCACGGCAAAGCCGGTCTCCACCGTCCACCCCTGCCGATCCTTGTGCATGGGCCTGCCGTGCTGCTCGCGCAGCCCGGCTTCAGCGATCTCATAGGCGGCCTGGATCAGCACGCAAGCCAGGTCCGTCAAGGCGGTGGTCGTTTCCGGTACGTCCGCCAGCTTCAATAAATCCCGCACGCCGATGCGGAGCGTTTCGCGACGCCGGAACCGTCGCAGCGCGTCGAGCCGAAGCTCCGCCGCCTTCACGTTCGCCAGCATCATGCGGAGCGACGTCGCCAGCATCTCGCGCGTCGGCCGCCGCGTCAGGACTTGCTCCTCCGCCAGCCAGTAGACCAGCAGTGGGTCCCGGATCAGCGTGTCCGCCATGGACGGACTGTTCCCGAAGATCGTGGACAGGAGGTGATTCATGCGCGGCGTGCCGTTGAGATAATCGAAGAGCTGGCCGCGGTTGAGGCCGGCCTGCAGGAAGCGCTCCCACTGGTTGAGGCCCTGATCCGGATCAGCGGTCCGGGCTAGGCCGTCCAGCAGCTCGCCCAGGATTTTGGCCAGCAACACTCTCGTGCGGGGCTCGCCGGCCATGGACTGGAGGTTGGCATCGGCCTGCTTGACGTCAGTCAGTCCGAAGGGAGCCAGCAGATCGGCGGCCGCGGCTTGCGTCAGGCCCGAAGCCAGCAGCAGCGGGGTCGGGTCATGTCTTCGTGCGGCCAGCGAGGGAATCTTTCCGGTATTCCGCGGGCGCGGATAAGAGACGCGTGTCATGGATCGGCATTATACCGGCGCGGTCGCACCCAGACAACGACGGCGTCTTTGGCTATACTGGGCCCATGGACATGATCGGCACATTGCGCGGCCTGTGTCCGGATGTCGGCGAGGACGTGCTCCGCGATTTCGCCTCCCGGATGGACGCGGAGTATTTCGAGCGCTTTCAGCCGGCCGACATCGCCCGGCACCTTGCGCTGGCAGGCCGTCTCGACCCGGACCATCCCGCGCAGGTCTCCGTCACCGAACGGGCCGGCGGGCAGTTCGAGATCGTCGTCGTCGCCTACGATTATTTCTCGGAATTCGCCGCCCTGTGCGGTCTCCTGTCGTCGTTCGGTTTGGACATCCGGGAAGGCTCCATCTACACCTTCGCGGACAGCCAGGCGCCGCCCCGCCAGGGGACCGACGGCCTGCGCCGGCGCGCCGCCCTCCGGCCCGGACTGTCCCGCAAAAAGATCGTGGACGTGTTTCTGGCGCATCCCCTGCCGGGGATGCCATTCGGCGCCGCCGAGCAGCGCCGGTTTGCCGGCGAAATCGACCGGCTCGTGCGCCTGCTGGACGCGAAACGGTTTCGCGAGGCCCGCCGTTCCGTCAACCGCCGGCTGGTGGAAACGCTTGGCAAATCCAGAAGCTCCTTCACCGGCCTCCTGGCGCCGGTGGACATCCGCTTCGACAACCGGCTGTCACCGTCCAGCACGGTCATGGACATCCACTCCACCGACACGCCGGCCTTCCTCTACGCCTTCGCCAACGCCCTGACGATGCGGGGCCTCTACATCCACAAGGCCCGGTTCGAGCAGGCCGGCAAGGAGCTACACGACCGGTTCGAGGTGCGCAGCCGGCACGGGCGGAAGATCGGGGACCCAGCGGAGCAGCAGGAACTGACCCTCACCGCCACCCTGATCAAACAGTTCACCCAGCACCTGACCTGGGCGCCCGATCCCGGCAAGGCCCTTGACGCCTTCGACCAATTCCTGGACCAGATGTTCACGGAGACCCGCAGCCGCAAGGCGCTGAAGTTTCTCGCCGCCGGCAAGACGCTCCCGCTGCTGGCCCGCCTGCTCGGGACGAGCGATTTTCTCTGGGAGGACTTCCTGCGGCGGCAGCACGACAACCTGCTCCCCCTGCTGGAGAACTACCAGAAGACCCCGCTGGTGAGGCCGCGCGCCGAGCTGGTCCGCGAGCTGCGGCGGCGCGTCGCCGGCGCCAGGACCGACGACGCGAAACGGCGCGCGCTGAACCAGTACAAGGACCAAGAGCTGTTCCGGGTCGACATGAAGCACCTGCTGGAGCCGGCCTCGACCCTGCCGGATTTTTCGCGCGCCCTGACCAATCTCGCCGAAGCCGTCGTGGAGCAGGCCGTGCGGGACAGCCAGGCCCTGCTGTCCCGCGCCCACGGCATTCCGAAACTCGCGCCGGCGGCGCCGTGCCCTTTTGCCGTCTTCGGGATGGGGAAATTCGGAGGGCAGGAATTGGGTTACGCGTCCGACATCGAGGTGCTGTTCGTGTACGGCGGACCCGGCCGCACCTCGGGCCGGAGCCCCCTCGACCACAGCGAGTATTACGAGCGGCTGGTACAGGACGTCCTCCAGCGGATCGAAGCCAAGCAGGAAGGCATCTTCCACCTGGACGTCCGGCTGCGGCCGCACGGCGGCAAGGGATTGCTTGTGAACAGGCTGGACGAGCTGCACCGCTACTACAGCCCGTCGGGGCTTGCCGCCCCGTTCGAGCGCCAGGCGCTCATCAAGCTCCGCCGCGTCGCCGGCGACGCGGCGTTGGGACGCCGTGTCGAAACGCACCGCGATGCCTACGTCTACAGCTCCGTTCCCTGGGATCTTTCCGCCGCCCTCGATCTCCGTCAGCGCCAGCTCAAGGAGCTGGTGGAGCGAGGCACGACCAACGTCAAATACAGCCCGGGCGGCATCGTCGACATCGAATATGCCGTCCAGTACCTGCAGCTGATGCACGGCCACGCCCATCCCGAGCTCCGGACGCCGAACACGATCGAGGCCCTGGACGCCCTGGAGACGCAACGGTTCCTGGACGCCCGGGACACGGCGATGCTGCGGGACGCGTACCTGTTTTTGCGGAGGCTGATCGACGCGCTGCGGATCGTCCGCGGCCATGCCAAGGACCTCGTCCTGCCCGACGCGCAAGCGGACGAGTTCGTGTTTCTGGCTCGGCGGCTGGGCTACACCGCCGAGGAATGGCGGGCCGGCGCAGCCAGGCTGGCTGCCGACATCGCCGGCCACATGGAACGCGCGAGAACGTTTTTTACGGAGCGATTCGAACGACGCGCCCCGTAGGCGTCTTAGCCCGCATTATTCATGAGGGTTCGTGACGAAACCGCGGAGACGCCAGGCGAGACGGGCGCGCGGAGCCACGAGGACCCGACGCGTACTTGAAACAGTACGTGGAGGGCACGAGGGGCGAGCCCGCCCAGCGGCCAGGTCTTCTTTCACGCCGGGCAGCGTGTCGCAGCGGCGTATCGGCGGTTGCAGTAGAAGCCATCATGGATAATGCGGGCTAGGACCGCATCTTGGCGAGAATTTTGTCCATCTCGTCGGCGTTGAATGCGCGGAGCGTTTCGGTCCGCACGCTGCCCAAGGCGCCGCCGCTGAGCATGATCGCGGTGGCCGACGCTTCGTCCGGCGCCTCGAACACAATCAGGCCGTCGTAGCGGCCCAGCGTCCAGAAAATTCCGACGACCGTTCCGCCGGCTTTTTTGATCGCGGCGCGGAACCGCTCGGCCCGCTTGGTCGTGTCCCGGACATTCTTGATTCCTTGATCGGTCCAATTGAACAAACACACAAAGGTCGGCATCCCACCCCCCTCGCTCGACGGTTGTTTAGTCGTCGTCTTCACTGCGTCCTTCCGCATTCAACCCGGCCAGCTCGCTGTACGCTCTCAAGATGTCCGACACGGACAGCACCCCGATGATCGTGCCGTCCTCGGTCACCGCGATATGGCGGATCGCCTTCTGTTTCATGAGCGCGATCGCCGTCGCCAGCGGCTCGTCGTCCTCGATCGAGATCACCGGCTTGCTCATGCACGATTTCACGGCCGTGGCGTTGGGATCCAGCCCCTTGGCCACGGCCCTGCGGCTCAGATCCGTGTCCGTGATGATCCCCAGGTAGCGCGACCCGTCGTCCACCAGCAGCGAGCCGACCTTCCACTTCTGGAGCAGGCGGCCCGCTTCCTTTAAGGGAGCATCCTTGTGGACGCTGCGCACGTCGTGCGACATGTAATCGGCCACGCAGGCGTTGGCGAGCGGACTCCTGCCGCCGCCTCCGGTTTGCAGCGTGATGAGGCAGCTTTCCAGAGCCTGTTTGCGCTGCTGCAGGCTTTCGCGGTAGACATCCCGGGCGCCGATTTCCTGAGCCTCTTCCGGGATGTTCAGGAGCGCGGCGGCCTCGCCCATTTTCGCGTATTCGTAGGCTTCGCGGAGATCGGACGCCTCGCCGAACAGCTCGTCGATCAGCGCCTCCGCTTCGGCGTCAAACTCGTCCAGCGACGCCGCGGGTTTCCGCCGGGAGAGAAACGGCTGGAAGCTGGCAAGCAGCAAGCGGAGCCGCTCGATATCATGCGTGACGAGCGACGCTTTATGCTGCTTCTGATGGCCCGGCCTGCCCATAACGCTCCGTGAAAAAGCAGGTGGAGAGTACCGCACTGCCCGTCCGAGAAACAAGAGGGGGGACTGGCTCCGGCCGCAGGCCGGTGCCTGTCCCTCTTCGGACGGGGACAGACACCATGAGGAGGGGTGTCAGTCCCCAGGGAGCCAATCCCTATCCCCCGCCCCGTTTGCCCTGCATCTCCCTGTCGTAGAACTCGATCATCCTGGCGATCTCTTCCTTGGTCATGCCCTTCTCCACCCACTTGTGGCTCTCCTGCGAGACCAACTCCTTCGCCACTTCAGGCGACAGCTTGCGCACCATGGGAAGGAACTTGGTGTAGAAATGCTTGGCCACCTCATAGAAGCCCTGCCAGTGGACAAAATCGGCCGCGATCTTGGAGAGTCCATGCCGGGCCCGCCGGCCCTCGTGATGCCACAGCTCGTAGAACACCCATTCGATCTCCTCATCATAGGGAGTCGGCGTGATCTTTTTCATCGCGAGCAGCTTATCCATGGCCGCCTTGGACGGCTTGCCGAATTTGTCGTTATATAAGTTGATCCCCTGGTCCATCGACGTAAAGAACCGCTCCACGATCTGTTCGCTGTGACATGCGGCACAGACTTGTCTCATCTCCTTCCGCCGGACTTCGTAATTCTCAAGCCGCGTCGAGATGACCGGTCGCAAGGTCCAGCTGATGCGGTCGCCCACGTCGTGGGTCACCTCCTGTGTCGTCGTTGCACTCATATGGCAGGTCGCGCAGGTAGGGAACAGATAATCCCGTCCCGGGTGCCACTGTTCTTTCGGCTGGGCCAGCTTCATCTTGTCCTTGTTCGCGCTGAACATGACTCCATGCTTGCTTTCGTAATAGGCTTCGATCTGCGGATGGTCCGGCCCCATGTGGCACCGCCCGCAGCTTTCGGGCTGCCGCGCCTGGGCGATGGAGAAGCTGTGCCGCGCATGGCAGGCGGCGCAGGTCCCCTTCGAGCCGTCGGGGTTCACCCGCCCGATCCCGGAATTCGGCCAGGTGGCCGGATGGAGCTTGCCGTTCTCCATCACCTTGACGACGCTGCCGTGGCAGCCGGCGCACCCGGTCGTGATGACCGCCGGTCCTTCCACGACGTTGCCGAGGAAATTGTCGAGGGAATTGGTGAACTGCGCGCCCTTGGCATGGTGGGACCTGGCGAATTCCTGCGCCTCCTTGTCGTGGCACTGCATGCAGTCCTTGGGCGTGACCAGCGTGGATACCATCGAGCCGTAATGGTCGTAGGCGTCCGGCTCCCCCTTCTCGGCCCGATGGCATTCGATGCATCCGATCCCCTTGGGCGCATGGCGGCTGTACTTCCAGTCGTTGATCCCGCCGACGGAGATGTCTTTCGCCATGTGGCAGTCGATGCACTTTTTATTGGCGGCGGAAATGAACGGCCGCACCCCCCCTCCCAGCCGCTCCTCGACCTGGACGTAGCCGACCCCGGTCAGCGCCAGGAACAGCACCAGGCACAATCCGCCGATCAAGTACCGGGTAAAATTCAGCTTGCCGTCGGGCGCCGCAGGCCCGCCGTCGCCGGGCCTGTCATTGGGTTCATTCATGGCATGTCCTCCATGGTTCGACCGTGATCACACCCGCGCATCGACATACATCAACGCTGCCACCGCGCCGACGGCCAGGGCGCCGATCGCCGCGTTGACCAGCGCCATGGGCCAGCCCCGCTCCGAGAGTCGCCGGTCCACGAAGGGGTAGACGACGAACAGCCCGGCGCCGACCAGCATGCTCCACAGGGCCACGGGTCCGGGCAGCAGCGTGATCCACATGTAGGGCGCGGAAAAATACCAGGGCGGGGAGACGTCGGAGGCCACTTCCTGCGGGTTGGCCGGCAGCCCCAGCGTGGGCGGGAAGATCATGACCAGGTCCACGATCAGCACCAGCAGCCCCACGGCGATCGCGCCCATTTTCAACGTGTGCTCCGGATAGAAGGTATGGAACCCGCGGCTGCCTGCGACCTCGGCAAACCCCAGCAGCCGCACCACCACGACGTGGCCGATCACGAGGCCTCCCAGCAGGACAGGCAGCAATTTGGTGTGCAGGTCGTAGAGGCGCAGGAGCGTTCGGCCCGAGACCTCCGGCCCGCCGCGCAATAGATACAGGAGCGGCGTGCCCACGAGGGGCAGGTTCCCGAGCATGTCGGTCACGACGGTCATGCCCCAGTACGATACGTTGTCATAGACCAGCGAGTACCCCGTGAACCCCATCGCGAAGGTGACGAACAGGACGACCGAGCCGCTCACCCATTTCAGCTCGCCCGGCGGCCGGTAGGCGCGGGTGAGAAACACCCGGATCACGTGGAACAGCAGAAACAGGATCATGAGGTCCACGGACAGCTTGTGCATGCCCCGGACGAACCATCCGAGGTACACCTCATTGGTGATCTGCTCGACGCTGGCATAGGCCTGCTCCGGAGACGGGACGTAATAGAACGCCAGCAACAGACCGGTGACGACCAGTACGCCGAAGAGGGTCAGCGGAATGGCCCCGAGCGTGTAGGGCCACCACTCCAGATGTTCCGGCAAGTCCTTCTGGATGTAATCGATCCAGGACTTCGGAGTCGGCTCCTGTTGAGCCTGGGCGGTGTGCGATGCTGTGCTCATTTCTCGTTGTGTCCGTTACTTCCGTTGTCCGTTGGTCCGGCGGAGCAGTTACGGTCTAAACTGACTCAACGGACCCAACGTCCTTCACGCGCTCTGAACGTTCACGTAGAGTTGTTCCCCCCGCTTGATCACTTCGAACCGGTCGAGCGGACGGGGCGGAGGCCCCGCGATGTTCGTCCCGTTTTTGTCGTACACGCCCTGGTGACAGGGACAGAGAAATTGCTGGCGCTCCCTGCTCCATGACACCAGGCACCCGAGGTCCGTGCAGCGCCTGGAAAAGGCCGCGATGCCCTCGTCCGTCTTGAGCACCAGAATCTTCTGGCCGCTGAAATCCAGCGACAGGGCCTCTCCCGGCTGAATCCGTGACTCCGCCCCGATGAGCACCGCTTCGGACTGTCTCGGCTTCCGGCTCGGAACCAGAAACTGGATAAATCGCAGCCCGAGTGTGCCGACCCCGAAGAGGAGCCCGAACCCCATCACTGCCTGGCTCAGAAACCGGCGCCGGCCCGCATCATCGTGAATGATGGCCATGCTAACGCTCATGAAGCGTGAAACGTGAAACGTGATGGATCATGAGTATGCTTTCTCCCCGTGTTCCGTGAGATCCAGCCCCGCGATCTCGGCTTCGTGATCCACGCGCGGCCGCAGGACCAGCGTGAGACCTTTTACCAAGAGAAAGGTCACCGCCCCGGCAAAGGCCCAGACGGCAACCACCGCCACCACCTGCGCGAAGAACTGGTAGGGATAGCCGTAAAACAGGCCGTCGCTTCCATCCGGATTGACGGCCGTGGAAGCAAAGAGTCCGGTGGCAATCATGCCCCAGGTGCCGCCGACACCGTGCATGCCGAACACATCGAGCGAATCGTCGTACCCCAGGATGAGCTTCACGTAGTTCACCACCATATAACAGAGCCCGCCGGCCCCGATCCCGATGACGACCGCCGAGAAGGGGCTGACGTAGCCGGCTGCCGGAGTAATCGCCACCAGTCCGGCCACGGCCCCGCTGACCGTTCCCAAGGCCGTGGGTTTGTCCCGCTGCAGCCATTCGACCGCCATCCACGTCAATGCCGCGGCTGCTGCGGACACCTGGATCGCCACAAAGGCGCCGGTCGCCGTGGTCATCGGCGCCAACGAGGCGCCGGCTGAAAACCCGAACCAGCCGACCCACATCAACCCTGCTCCGCAGAACGACAGGGGCAGATGGTTCGGCGTCATCTCGACCCGTCCGTACCCTTTGCGCGGCCCGATCATGACCGCCGCCACCAGCGCGGTGACTCCCGCGCTCACGTGGACCACCGCACCACCGGCAAAATCGAGCGCGCCGATATTCGTGAGCCACCCGCCGCCCCAGAGCCAGTGCGCAAGCGGTCCGTAGACCAGCGCGGTCCACAGGAGTCCGAAGACGAGGAAGAACAGCACCTTCATGCGTTCGACCAGCGCCCCCGTCACCAGCGCCAGCGCAAGCGCGGCGGCCATCGTCTGGTAGGCCAGCTGCGGCGTCGAGCTCCCCGGACTCCGGCCGAACGCCAGCGCATCCCCGAAACACAACCATGCCAGCGAGACCATGGCAAGTGCCACCATCGGCATGCCCATGGTGTTGAGCACGTTTTTCTTCCGCACCATCCCGCCGTAAAACAACGCCACACCCGGCAGCGTCAACATGACCAGCGCGGCGGAGACCAGCAGCCACAGGGTTTGATCGGACCGAAGCATCAGACCGCTTCGCTCACGAGTAGGCTCTTTCGTTGTGTTGGGTGAGATCCAGCCCCATCCGTTCTTCCTCCGGCGAAACCCGCAACCCGACGAGGCGATTCACGAGCTTCAGGATGAGATAGGTTCCAAGGCCGGCAAACAGCGCCACCGCCAGCGTGGCCAGCATCTGTAGACCGAGGAACCAGGCATTGCCGTGCAGCAAGCCGTCGGCTCCGCCCGGGTTGACCGCTTTGGAGGCCAGCACGCCCGTTGCCAGGACCCCGAATATGCCCCCGACGCCGTGGATGCCGACGACGTCCAGCGAATCGTCATAGCCGAACGTCCCCTTTTTCATGATCGCCGCGTAGGACAGCCCACCGGCTGCCAATCCGATCACCATCGCGGAAAAGGGACCGACATACCCGGCTCCCGGCGTGACGGTCGCCAGGCCGGCCACCGCTCCGCTGGCGATGCCGAGCACCGTCGGCGTCCCGCGATGCACCCATTCGACCGCCATCCAGGCCAGGGCCGCGGTCACGGCAGCCGTATGCGTGGAGAGAAAGGCCGTCACCGCGATGGCATTGGCCCCCAGCGCGCTGCCCGCATTGAACCCGAACCACCCCACCCACACCAAGCCCGTCCCCAGCAACACCATCGGCAGATTGTGGGGCGCCATGTATTCGGTGCCGTACCCCTGGCGCTTGCCGAGCACATAGGCACAGACCAGGCGCTGATCCCGGAACTGATGTGCACGACCGCGCCACCGGCAAAATCCAGCGCGCCCAGCCTGCCCAGCCATCCCCCGCCCCAGAGCCAGTGGGCGATCGGGCAGTAGATGACGACCGACCAGAGAGCCGAAAACAACAGCAGGGCGCTGAACTTCATCCGCTCGGCAAAGGCGCCGGTGATCAGGGCCGGCGTGATCGCCGCGAACATCATCTGGAAGATCATGAAGGCCTGATGCGGGATCGTCGGGCCGTAGCTCGGATGCGGCGTGAGCCCCACCTCGCGCAGGCCGGCCCATTCGAGCCCCCCGATGAGGCCCCACTTGTCCGGCCCGAACGCCAGGCTGTAGCCGAACAGAATCCAGAGGAGGCTCACCAGGCACAGAATGACGAAGCTGTGCATGATGGTGCCGAGCACGTTCTTGCTGCGGACCAGTCCGCCGTAAAACAGGGCGAGCCCCGGCACGATCATCGCCAGGACGAGGGCCGACGCGATCAGCACCCAGGCGGTGTCGGCCGGGTCAATCTGAGGAATCACGGGGTTCATCGTGCGCTAGAAGGTTTTGTACTCCAGCCATTTGCCGTTCAACGTGATCTTGCAGCGGGCTTCGCCCTGGCTGCCGGTGACCTTCTCCATGTCGAGCGTGAAGTCGATCGCGCTCATGATCCCGTCCCCGAACATCTCGTTCGCCATGTCGCGCAGGGCATCGCCATAGACCCCGATGATTTCCAGCAGCCGGTACTTGAACGGATCGGCCGTGTTAGGGAAATCCGTCCGCACAGGAAACTTGCTCAGCGATTCGGTCGTCTCCTTGTCCAGGTCGAGCAGCTTCCCGACCTTTTGGGCCTCCTCGGGTGTCAACCGATGGTTGCCATGCAATGCCGCCGAGACAAATGTCGGATTCTTGCCGACCACCTTGGCCACTTCGGCGATCGTGACCTTCTTTTCCAACCGCTTGCCCTTGATGATCTCCTTTGCCTTTTTCCCCTCCATCGTCCCCTCCCTATGATTGAATGAGCCTCCGGACAGGCTCGGTTATTGCCGCACCAGCGATTCTTTCTCGAAATTGACGATTGCCGGCTCCTTCTTCGCGGAACCATTACCGGAAACCTGCACTCCCTCCTCCTTATGCTCGGCGTGCTCGACCAGGAAATGAATGATGTGATTGCGGATCTTGTAATAATGGGGGTGCTCGATGATCGTGACGCGGGAGCGGGGCCGCGGAATCGTCACGATGACGTTTTCGGCGATCCGCGCGCCGGGGCCGTTGGTCATGAGCAGAATCCTGTCGGACAATAAGATTGCCTCGTCCACGTCGTGCGTGACCATGAAGACCGTGTTTCTCGACGTATTCCACATCTGAATCAATTCTTCCTGGATCACCCCCCGCGTGAGTGCGTCGATCTGCGCGAACGGCTCGTCCAACAGCAGCACTTTCGGCTCGATCGCGAAGGCTCTGGCCAATCCGACCCGTTGCTTCATGCCGCCCGACAACGCCATCGGCCGTTTGGTCTCGGCGTCCTTGAGCCCGACCAGCGCGATGTACTTGAGCACGTGGGCCGTCACCTGCTCCTTGGTCCAGTCCGGATAGGCCGCCCTCACTGCCAGCCGGATGTTGTCGAACACGGTCATCCACGGCATCAGGGCAAAATTCTGAAAAACCATCATGCGGTCCAGCCCCGGCCCGGCGGCTTCGCGGCCGTTCAAGATCACGCCGCCCTCCGTGGCCGATTCGAGCCCGGCGATGATGTTCAGGAGCGTGCTCTTGCCGCAGCCGGAGTGACCGATGGTCGTGACGAACTCGCCCTTCTCGACGTTGATCGTCACGTCCTTGAAAATGCAGACGCGTCCCCCGCCGGAATGGCTGGGAAAGAATTTCGTCATGTGGTCAATCTGCAAAAAGGCCATCGTTTACTCCTGATAGGTGACAAGCCCCGCCAGCCTGTTGAATCCGGAGTCCAGAATGACCCCGACGACGCCGACGACCAGGATCGCGAAGATCACCCCGGCAATGTCGAGGTTATTCCACTCGATCCAGCTCAGGTAGCCGACTCCCAGCTCGCCCAGCAGCATTTCGGCAGGCACCACCGCGACAAGCGCGCTCCCGAACGAAATCCGGAGGCCGTTGACGATGGTCGGCGCCGCACCTGGCAGAATGACCGTAAACAGCCGCTTCCACCACGACAACTGGAGAATGGCCGCGACCTGCAGATATTCCTTGCGCAGAGAGTTCACGCCGAATGCGGTGGTGGCTAGGGTCGGCCACAAGGACGCCATGAAGACCACCAGCATGGCCGTCCACTTCGGGTCCTTGACCGTGTACAACAGCAGCGGCATCCACGCGAGCGGAGAAATCGGCTTCAAGATCTGAATATAGGGATTAACGGCCCGGAACAGCACCTTGTTCAGCCCCAACAGCACGCCCAGCGCCACCGCCACCACGGATGCCGCCAGGAACCCTGCGGCGAACCGGGAGACCGTGTAGAGCACCAGATAGGCGATTCCGTGATCGTTCGTCCCTTTCTTGATGAATGCTTCTCCAAGTTCCTCTCGCGCCTTTGCGAGCACCGCGAACGGCCCCGGCACACCCTTCACCTTCTCTTTTTCGGGATTCCACTCGTACCGCCCGTCGGCGGTCTTGATGACGTCGCCGTTAAACTCCAACAACTGCAACTGTTCCTCCGACAACCCTTTCGGATCGAACGAAGGACGCAGCGTAAACAGGTGCCATGCGATCAAAAAGATCACGAGCAGGAACGCCGAAATCAGCCAGGGTTTGCCCGTTTGCGTGCCCATTGCCTCTCCGTTCCCTCGCCTATGCCATGCTGTGAATCTTGAAACTCTTCACGTAGGCTTCCGGCTGTTCCGGATTGAATTCCTTGCCCATGATGACATGCCTGGCCATCGTCGATTTATGCGTCGGATACCCCAGTTCCTTGGCAATCCGGTCGCAGTCCGTCGCCAGATAGACCTGCTCGGCGACCGATTTGTAACTGACCTCGCCCTTGAGATGGCCCCACCGTTTCATCTGCGTCAGGATCCAGACCGCCATCGAGTGCCAGGGATAGGGATCGAAATCGATCCGGTCCGGCGCCTTTTTGATGTTCCCGAGCCCGTCGGCGTAAGTGCCCGTGAGCACCTGCTCCAGGACCGTGACCGGCTGGTTCAGGTAGTTCGTCGGCGCGATCGCCGCGGCGATTTCCTTGCGGTGGGCCGGATTCGACGCATAATGCGTGGCGTCCACGATCGCGCGGAACAAGGCCGTGAACGTATTGGGATACTGCGTGGCAAATTCCTTCGAGATGGTGAAGGCGCAACAGGGATGCCGGTCCCAGATCTCCTTCGACAGCTTGTAGATGAAGCCGACATTCTCGTACACCGCGCGCTGGTTGAAGGGATCCGGCGCCAGATAGGCGTCCACGTTGCCAGCCTTGAGATTGGCCACCATTTCCGGCGGTGGCACGACGCGGATCTGCACGTCCTTGTCCGGATGGACCCCGCCTTCCGCGAGGAAATAGCGGAGCAGGTAATTGTGCATGGAAAAATCGAACGGCACGCAGAAACGAAATCCCTTCATCTCCGCCGCCGACTTGATCGCCTTATGCTTGATGTGCAGCGTGATCGCCTGCCCGTTGATGTTCTCCACCGCCGGCATATAGAACGGGACCGGCACCGAGCCCGCGCCCAGCGTGATCGCCAGCGGCATGGGTGTCAGCATGTGCGCGGCGTCCACTTCCTTGTTGATCGCCCAATCACGGATCATGGCCCACCCGGCCGCGCGCTTGACCGTCGCGTTGAGCCCGTGCTTTTTATAGAATCCCAGCGGTTCCGCCATGATGATGGGCGTCGCGCAGGTGATCGGGATAAACCCGATGCTGAGGTCCCTTTTTTCGATCTTGCCTGCCGGGTCGGCCGCAAACGCCACGAGCTTGCCCAGGGGAAAGACGTCCCCGATGGCCGCGGCCAGCGCAGTCCCGCCCAGGCCGGCGAGAAACTGACGGCGTGTCGGCCCGGCCGCACGCAAGACGGCCGAGACCACGGTCTGATTGACTGCTTCCTGGAAATATTGCTCGGACGATACGTCTGAACCGGCTGCGACAGCCTGTTGTGGTTTCCGGCTCTCTATTGGACTCATGGTGCGTTCCTCCTCAAAAAAAAGACGCCAGCCCACCCCGAAGGGATGCTTCCTCCGGAGAAGCTGGCGTCTTTGCCAGTCTCTATGGCCTGACGTCGTTGTCAGGCCTTATAAAACTTCCGGCGCGAGGCCCGCGGCGACGGGACAGCCCCCCTGACTCTGTCCCCTATAGCCCCTAGCCTCTCGCCCCTCGCCTATTTCTACACGTCGTAATACAGGAAAAACTCGTACGGATGCGGGCGGAGCCGGATCTGATCCACCTCGCGAGACCGCTTGTAGCCGATCCAGGCTTCGATGAGATCCTCCGTAAACACGCCGCCCTTGAGCAAAAATTTGTGATCTCGCTCCAGATTTCTGAGCGCATCCTCCAGGCTGCCCGGCATCGTCGGAATCCTAGCCGCCTCCTTCGTCTCCAGATCGTAGAGGTCCTTATCCATCGGCTCGCCTGGATCGATCTTGTTTTCGATCCCGTCCAATCCCGCCATGAGCATCGCGGCAAACGCCAGATAGGGGTTGCAGGCTGGATCAGGGAACCGGACCTCAATCCGCTTGGCCTTGGGGCTCGGCGAGTACATCGGAATGCGAATGCCGGCCGATCGGTTCCGGCTCGAATAGGCCAGCATCACCGGCGCCTCAAAGCCCGGCGTCAACCGCTTGTAGGAATTGACAGTCGGATTCGCGATCGCGGCCAGAGCCGGAGCATGCTTGAGAATACCACCGATATAATGCAGACACATCTGCGACACTCCCGCATATTCCTTCCCGGCGAAAAGCGGCTTGCCCTCTTTCCAGATGCTCTGGTGCGTGTGCATCCCGGAGCCATTGTCGCCGAAGAGCGGCTTTGGCATGAAGGTCACCGTCTTATGGTGCCGCCTGGCCACGTTCTTGACGATGTACTTGTACATCATCATCTTGTCGGCCATGTTGACGAGCGAGTCGAACCGCAGGTCAATTTCAGCCTGGCCGGCAGTCGCCACTTCGTGATGGTGCTTCTCCACTGGCATGCCGGCCTTCTGCATTTCCAGGATCATTTCGCTGCGGATGTCCTGCTGCGTGTCGGTCGGCGCCACCGGGAAGTAGCCTTCCTTGTGTCTGGGCTTTGATCCCAGATTGATGCCCTCCTTGCCCGCGTTCCAGATCCCTTCATCAGAATCAATGAAGTAGTAGCCGCTGTGGCTATCCTGGTCATACCGGGCCTGATCGAAGATAAAGAATTCCGCTTCCGGGCCCCAGTAGGAAATGTCCCCGATCCTGGTGCTCTTGAGATACTTCTCAGCCTTTTGGGCAATGTTCCGTGGGTCGCGCTCATAGTTCTCTCTGGTGATGGGATCGACGGCGATACAGACCAGACTGAGTGTCGGCACGTTGGTAAAAGGATCCATGCACGCAGTCGCCGGATCCGGGATTGCCAGCATGTCACTGTTGTGGATTGCCTTCCAACCGCGGATCGAGGACCCATCAAATCCTGAACCGTCCTTGAAGGTGCCCTCATTCAGCTCCTCGATCGGAATCGTGAAATGCTGCCAGGTCCCCAGCAGATCCACGAATTTCAGGTCCACGACCTGAGCCCGGTTCTTCTTCGCATACTCGAGTACTTCACGCGGAGTCATCCACGCCCTCCTTTCATACCACCCACAAATGATGAACGTTTATGATGGAACCCCCGACACCTCGCCGGCCCGTGCCGGCGTCTGCCCCGCCACAAAGCGATCGATTTCCCCCTTGATCGTGGCCCGAATGGCCTCGAGCCGGGCCGGGTCCGTCACTTTTTCCCCCTTCGAATCCGTCACATAAAACACGTCCGCCACCTGATCCAGCCGCGTCGAGATGCGCGCCGCCTGCACGGACAACCCCAGCGTGAAGATGGCCCGCGTGATGACGTACAGCAACCCCTGCCGGTCTTCCGCGAACACGTCGATGATCGTGGCGCGCTCGGAGGTCTCGTTGTCCACCTGCACGTCCGTCAATTGCCGGCCCGCCGGCAGCCGGCGCCGGCTCTCCAGGCGGCGGTAGCGGCCCATCAGCTGCTCGACGGTCTCCTCTCCGAGCAACACGCTCCGGATGGCGCGTCCGACATCCTCCCGACGGCCGGCCGGCGGCATCCCGGCATAGTCCGGATCGCTCACCTGGAAGGTATCCACGACGACGTCGTCGCGGCGCGTGATGATCTGTGCGTCGAGAATGTGCAGCCCCAGCGCCGCCAGCACGCCGGAGATTTTCGAGAAAATCCCGGGGATGATATTGTTGCGCGTGATGACCGCGTATTCGCAGGTGCCCAGCGCCTCATTGAAGGCGGAGTCCACTTTCGCATCGCGGGCCGCCAGTTGGCGGATGATCTCCACATGTCCCGCGATGCGGGCCGGCGCCGTCCCGTAGAGATAGCGTAACGGGAATTGCTCGAGTTGCGCCTTGATCCAGACCGGGTCGGACTGGCCGGGCATGGCGTTGCCGACCTCCCCGACGAGCTGCGCCATCCGCTCAGCGCCCCACAAGTCGTCCCGCTCTCCCGACACTTCCGGCAGCGTGCGCAGGTACAGCTCGATCAGCAGCGATTCCTTCCATTTGGTCAATACGCCCGGCCCGACGGCCGCGATGTCGGCCGCCGTCAGCACCAGGAACTTCTTCAGCACCGCCGGCGTCCCCACTTCGCGCGCGAACGTCATGAGGACGTTGCCGTCGTAGGGATCCCGCCGGAAGGCTGTGTGCGACATCAGCAGATGGCGATGGACCAGAAACACCAGCGTCCGCGCATCCTGCTCGTGGAACCCCAGCCGGGCGGCGGCCTCCTCCGCGATCCGCTTCCCGATCTCGCTGTGATCCTCTTCCCGCCCCTTGCCCAGGTCATGCAGCAGCACCGAGAGGTGCAGCAGATCCTTGCGCGCGATTTCCCGGTACACCTGGCCGATCACGCCCGGCTCCTGCTCGAACGCTTCCGCCTTGGCCACCGCCAGCAGGCTGTGCTCATCCACCGTGTATTTGTGGTACTGGTTGAACTGCATCAGCCCCCGCACCGTGCCGAAGGCCGGAATGATCCGTTCCAGCAGATGCGCGCGGTGCATGGCCTCCAGCGTGCGCGCGGTCCGCGGCCCTGCCAGGATTTTGACGAACCCGGCGCTGACGTCCGGCGCATCGAAGGCGCTGGCCGGCAGGGTCTCGACGTGCCGATGGATGTCTTCGAGCAGCGCTGGCTCGATCTCCAGAGCCCGCGCGCGCGCGACATCGAAGAGTTTGAGCAGCAGCGCGGGACTGTCCAGCACGCGCGTGCGCTCCTCGACCGGAACCGTGAGCACGTTTCCCTGCGCCACAAAGTGCCGGTCGAGACGCGGCGCGGGCAGCAGCCTCGACAACTGGCTCCATAGCGACACGGTCCGGCATCGGTTGACGAACCGCATCATGCGCTCGTGCAGGCCCATCGTGTGCCGGTAATACACCTGCATGAATTGCTCGACCGCCAGCAGGTGCGGACGGTCCTGATACCCGAACCGCTGGGCCAGCCCGATCTGCTCGTCGAAGGTCAGAATCTCCTGCGCCGCGCCCGCGTGGACGTGCATCAGCGCGCGCACCCGCCACAAAAACTCGCGCGCCTCGGTCAGGGCCCGGTAGTCCTGCCGCGACAGGATGCCCCGGTCCGCCAGCTCGCGAATGGTGGCCGCCTGGTACCGCGCCATCCCGATCCACTGCAGCATGTGCAGATCGCGCAGGCCGCCCTGGCTCTTCTTCACGTTGGGCTCGAGCAGATACACCGTTGCGCCGAACTTCTCATACTCGCGGCGGCGTTCCTCCAGCTTCTGGTCGATGAACCGGTCCACTCCCTTGCCGACGATGCGACGGGCGTACCGGTCGTGGAATTCCTGAAACAGCTGGGAGCTGCCGGCGAGGAACCGGGCCTCCATCATCGAGGTGCGGATCGTCAAATCCTCCGCCGCCAGTTCCAGGCACTCCTGGATCGTCCGGACACTGTGCCCGACCTGGAATCCGGCATCCCACAGGGGGTGCAGCACCGTCTTGACCAGATCCGCGATCACCGCCTTGGCGTCCGGCCTGAACAGCACCATCAGATCGATGTCCGAATGGGGAGCCAGCTCGCGGCGCCCATACCCGCCCAGCGCGACCAGGCAGCAGGCATGGTTGCCGGCGATCTCCGCCGCCTCGCCCAATTGCCGCACACCGTTCCGGTACCGCCCGATGATCAAGCCGTCGATCAGCTCCGTCAGGGCATCCATCACCTCGGCGCCGGATGCGCCGTCGAGCAGGCGCTGATAGATCATCTCCCGCCGCTCGGCCAGCGCGGAGCTCTGCACGTCGCCCATGGTGTCCCGCGTCACGCTCACAGCGCGCCTTCCCCCGCCTCTCCCGTGCGGATGCGGACCGCCGCGTTCAGATCGCGCACGAAGATTTTCCCGTCTCCGATGCTGCCGGTCTTGGCGGCGCGGGTGATGGTCTCCAGGACCTTGGGCACCTGCGCGTCCGTCACCGCGACCTCGATCTTGACCTTGGGCACGAATTCGATCGTGTACTCCGTGCCGCGATAGGTCTCCTTGTGGCCTTTCTGACGGCCGAACCCCTTGACCTCCGTGACCGTCATGCCCTGGACGCCGATTTCGAGCAGGGCATCCTTGACCTCATCCAATTTGAACGGCTTGATGATCGCTTCAACGAGTTTCATGTGAGTCTCCCTACCGGACCGCCGAACATATCTTCATGAGTACGCGCGTTCGTTATGCTGGCTCAGATCCAGTCCCGTGGCTTCTTCTTCCGTCGAGACGCGCAGGGTGATCATGCCGTCGAGCACCTTGAGAATGATATAGGTGCCGACGAACGAGAAGACCGCCGCCACGACCGCCGCGAGCACTTGCAGGCCCAACTGGGCCGGATTGCCGAACACCAGCCCGCTCGGGCCGGCGGGATTGACGGCAGCCGACGCCAGCAATCCCACGCCGAGCATACCGACCAGACCGCCCACGCCGTGCAAGCCGACGACGTCGAGCGTGTCATCATAGCCAAACTTCCCCTTCCATACAATGGCCAGGTAAGCCAGGGCGCCGGCGGTCGCGCCGATCAACACGGCGGACACGGGCCCGACGAACCCAGCGCCGGCCGTCGCGGACGCCATCCCCGCAACCGCCCCGCTGGCTATACCCAGCACCGTCGGCTTGCCACGATGGGACCACTCCACGGCCATCCAGGTCAGGGCCGCGGCGGCGGCCGCCAAGTGCGTGGCCGCGAGGGCGCCGGCCGCCACGCCGTTGGCGCCCCGGGCGCTTCCGCCGTTAAACCCGAACCATCCGAACCACAACAGCCCCGTCCCAGCCAGCACCAGCGGAAGATTGTGGGGAGCCATGTATTCCGTCCGCCAGCCGCGACGCCGCCCCAGCACCAGCGCGCAGGCCAGAGCCGACGCCCCCGAGCAGATGTGCACCACCGTGCCGCCGGCAAAGTCCACCGCCCCGAGCTTGCTGAGCCAGCCGCCCCCCCACATCCAATGGGCCAGCGGCGCGTAGACGAAGAGGGACCAGGCGATCGTGAAGCCCAGCAGGGCGCTGAACCGGATCCGTTCCGCGAATGCGCCGGCGATCAGCGCCGGCGTGAAGGCGGCGAACATGAGTTGAAAGATCGCGAAGGCCAGATGGGGCACGGTCGGCGCATAGACCGGGTGCGGCGCTGCGCCGACGCCGCTCAGCAGGGCCCAATCCAGCGCGCCGATCACCCCGCCCTGATCCGGCGCAAACGTGAGGCTGTAGCCCCACAGAACCCAGACCATGCTGACCACGCAGAGAATCAGGAAGCTGTGCATCATCGTCCCCAGCACGTTCTTGCTGCGGACCATCCCGCCGTAGAACAACGCCAGCCCCGGCACGATCATCGCCACGACCAGGGCGGACGCGGCCAGCATCCAGGCCGTATCCCCGCTGTCGACGCGCCCCGCGCCGGTCGGCAGCTTGTCCTGCGCCCAGGCGCTCGCGCCCGCCAGCGAGGCGGTCACGGCCAGAAGCGTCGCCCCTTTCCATGCGTCGGCTTTCACGATGCAGCCTCCCTTGACCGGTGTCGTCCCCAGTCAACTGTTCGGGTACTGGTTGGTGATCGGCATCCGGCGGTCCTTGCCGAAGGCCCGGTGCGTGATCTTGATGCCGATCGGCGCCTGGCGGCGCTTGTATTCGCTCCGGTCCACCATCGCGATCACCCGCGCCACCGTGGCACGGTCGAACCCCATCTCGACGATCTCCTCCGGCGCGCGGTCCTCTTCCACGTAGGCTTTCAGGATCGGGTCGAGGATCGCGTAGGGAGGCAGCGTGTCTTCGTCCTTCTGATCCGGCTTCAGCTCCGCCGTCGGCGCCCGGTCGAAAATCCGTTTGGGGATCGCCGGCGCCCGGTCCCGCCGGTTGCGCAACCGCGCCAGCTCGTAAACCATCGTCTTCGGGACGTCCTTGATGACCGCAAATCCGCCCGCCATGTCCCCGTAGAGGGTGGCGTAGCCGACGCTCAACTCGCTCTTGTTGCCGGTCGTCAGCACGAGATGCCCGAACTTGTTGGAAAACGCCATCAGGAGATTGCCGCGGATGCGCGCCTGCAGATTTTCCTCCGTGATGTCGCCGGCCCGCCCGGCGAACGAACCGGCGAGCGACTTCACGTAGGCGTTGAACGTGTCGTCGATCGGGATCGTCTTCACCGTGATGCGCAGCCGCGTGGCCAGCTCCGCCACGTCTTCGCGGCTTTCCCGCGACGTATAGGGCGACGGCATGAACAGTCCCAGGACGTTCGAGGCCCCCAACGCATCCACCGCCACGACCGCCGTCAGGGCCGAGTCGATGCCTCCGCTCAACCCGATGACGACCTGCGCGAAGCCGTTTTTGGCCACGTAGTCGCGGACGCCCACCACGAGCGCCCGGTACACCTCGTCCAGCGGCTCCAGGGGCGCCGCGTCGGACGGCACCAGCCTCGGCCGCTTGACGGCCCGCGCCGACTCGGACACGACCAGCCGCTCGACGGCCTCACGCGACCGGCCGCCGGCCCATTTTTTCCGGCCGTGCGCCAGCCTGGCGCGCGTCACGGCGGCGATATTCAGATCGGCCACCAGCAGATCCTCTTCGAAGGCCTTGCCGCGCACGATCACTTCGCCCATCTGGTCGAGCATAAGGCTGTTGCCGTCGAACACCAGCTCGTCCTGGCCGCCGACCATGTTCGTGTAGGTCACGATGACGCCGTTTTCCCTGGCGCGGGTGGCCAGCATCTGCTCGCGCAGGCGGCTCTTGCCGACGTGAAACGGCGACGCATTGATATTCACGATGACGTCGGCCCCCGCAGCCGCCTGCGCCCGCGTTGGCCCTTCCGGAAACCAGATGTCTTCGCAGATATTGACGCCGATCGCCACGCCGCCGACCACCACGACGGGAATGCGACGGCCGGGATGGAAGTACCGGCTTTCGTCAAACACGCCGTAGTTCGGAAGATAGCGTTTCCCGTAGGTGGCCACCACGCGACCGCCGGCGATCACCGCCGCCGCGTTGGACAATTCATGCCGGCCGGCCGGCACCACCATCGGCTGGCCCGAACCCTGATCCGATAAGCCGCCCTCCCCGACGTAGCCGACCACGACCGCGAGGCCGCGGCTCTGCCGGACCACTTCCTGCAGCGCCAAGCGGTTGTCCTCGAGAAATCGCGGCTTCAGCAGCAGATCCTCCGGCGGGTAGCCGGTGATCGCCAACTCGGGGAACGCGACCAGGTCGGCCCCGGCCTTCCGGGCTTCGCGCAGCCAGCCGACGATCCTCCGGACGTTCCCGTCCAGGTCCCCGACCGTCGGGTTCATCTGGGCCATGGCAAGGCGAAATGGGCGCATCGGTTAAAAAAAAACGCCCTCAATCCCACAGGGGATAGAGGACGTCGTTGTCCGAATCCGCGTCGAGCGTTGTCTTAAGCCCGACTCCAGGAGACGTCATTGTCTCCCAACAAATAGTGTGTGGGGTTTATACCATCCGTTTTCCAGTGCTGTCAACCTCTTTATCTAGCCGGCCCGCCCGTCGATCTGGCCAGCCAGGAGAATCGCCTCGGCGATTTCCCGCATGGATTTCCGCATATCCATGCTCTGCCGCTGGATGAGCCGGAAGGCTTCCTCTTCCGACAGTTTTTTGGAGCGCATCAGGTACCCCTTGGCCTGCTCGACCAGCTTGCGGACCGCCAGGGCTTCCTGCATCTCGAACGATTTTTCCAGCAAGGTCGTGTGCTCAATGGCGATGGCCGCCTGGTTGGCGATGGCCTGCAACACCTTGACCTCTTCGGCGGTGAACGCATGCGGTACCGACGTGTAGCTGTTGATGACCCCGACGGCCTTGTCGCGCACCAGCATGGGCACCGACAGAAGCGAGCAGAGGCCTTCCTTCCGGGCAAGGTCGGGGTACGTGTAGTCCTTCTCGCGGGTGACGTCCGACACGATCACAGGGCGACGCTCCTGCACCACCCGTCCGCTGATGCCTTGGCCGACTTTCATGGGGGGCTTCAAACGATACTGCTCGCTCAGGCTCTGGGTGGCCACGATGCGCAGTTCCCCGGTCGGCTGATCCAGCAGTAGGATCGAGCAGATCTTGGAGCCCATCATCTGCGCCGTCATCGTGACGATCAGCTGGAGGATGTCGTCGATCAGCCGGTTGGACGTCACGGTTTCCGACACCTGCGACAGGGTCTCGATCTGGCGCGCCTTGCGCATCGTTTCGGCATACAGCCTGGCGTTCTCGATCGCGCCCCCGACCTGGCTGGCGATCGTCGAGAGCAGCGCCAGCTCGTCGTGGCGGTAGCGGCGGAGGCGCTTGTGCTGCACGTTGATCACGCCCACCACCTCGTTCTTGGCCGTGATGGGCACGGACACGAACGCCTGGTAGCGGTCCTCCGGCAGATTGTGGAAGAACTTGAACCGCGGATCGTCGCTGGCGTTGCTGGGGATCACCACCCGCGTCCGCTCCCTCGCCACCCAGCCGGTGATGCCCTCGCCGAGCCCGATCGTGATGCGGCCAATCAGTTTTGGATGCGGATTTTTCGACGCCCGTAGAATCAGTTCTTCGCGGCCGTCGGAGAGCAGATACAGCAGGCAGGCGTCAGCCTTCGTGACCTCCACCACCACGTCCACGATGTGCTTGAGCACGGCTTCCAGGTCCAGCGTGCCACTGATGGAATCCGTAATCCGGTGCAGCACGTCCACCTCGCGGGTTTTTTCCCGCAAGGCCTGTTCCATCTGGTGAAGAGTCTGGTTGCGGCGAACGTCTTTGGCCATCGGACGACCGTCCCGCTCCTCAGGCGTGAATCCGCTTGGACGGCCGCGCGGAGGCCGGCCGCTGCTCGAACCACTGCCGGCACGATTCCCGTTCCAGCGGCTGGATGACGACGCGCCCGATCCGCTCCGGCAGGACGCAATGGATGCGCCCCTGCGCCACCTTCTTGTCGTGCTGCATGGCCGCCCAAAGCCGCGCGAACGTGACCGCCGGCAGCGCATCCGGCAGGCCGGCGCGCCGGATCAGGGCGCGCAGGCGTTCCACGGCTTCGGGCGCGCACAGGCCGAGGTGATGCGCCAGATCCGCCTCCTGCGCCATGCCGATCGCGACCGCTTCGCCATGGATCAGCTTCCGGTAGTCGCCCAGTGACTCCAGCGCGTGGCCGACGGTATGGCCATAGTTGAGGATGCGCCGCAGGTCTGCTTCTCGCTCGTCGCGCGCCACCACGGACGCTTTGATTTCACAGGACCGGGCGACCACCCGGCCGACCGGCTCCGCCTCCAGCTTGAGCAGGCGGTCCATCTGTCGCTCGAGATAGGCAAAGAACGATTCGTCCTCGATGACGCCGTATTTGATGACCTCGGCCAGGCCGGCGACCCATTCGCGGACGGGCAGCGTCCGGAGCGTGTCGGGGTCCGCCAACACGAGGCGCGGCTGGTAAAAGGTGCCGATGAGGTTCTTGCCGAGCGCGTGGTTGACCCCCGTCTTCCCGCCGACGCTGGAGTCCACTTGCGCCACGAGGGTGGTCGGCACCTGCACGAAGGGGATGCCCCGCATATAGATGGAAGCGGCAAACCCCGTCAGGTCGCCGATCACGCCGCCTCCCAGCGCCACCAGCGCCGACCCTCGCTCGAAGCGCGCCTTCACGAGGGCGTCGAGAATCGTGGCGACCGATCGCAGGGACTTCGTGCGCTCGCCGTCCGGCAGCACGATGGTCGAGGGAGCCAATCCCGCCGCCCGGAGCGAGCGGAGCACGGCCGGCGCATAGAGGCGGCCGATGACCTGGTTCGTCACGACGCCGACGGCTCCCGTGAAGCCGAGCGTGCGGAGGTGCGCGCCGATCTCGCCCAGGAGGCCGGACTTGATCCGAATGTCGTAGCTGCGCCCGCCCAGCGGCACGGTCACGCTGCGGCCGTCCGACAGGCGGATGCCGTGAATCTCGGTCCCCACACGTACTCCTGACGCGGCCGGTCGCCGCGAAAAACGAAGGGATCGTAGCACAGGGCAGGTGAAACTAAAAGGCTCGCACGTAGGCCTGGTAGGCGTCGTAATTCCGCTTCATTTCCTCAAGGCTGTCGCCTCCGAATTTTTCGAGCATGGCGTTGGCCATTTCGAAGGCGACCACGGCTTCTCCAACCACTCCCGCCGCCGGCACGGTGCAGATGTCCGAGCGCTCCACGGTGGCATCGAAGGGCTCCTTGGTCTCGATGTCCACGCTCTTCTTCGGGCTGTAAAGGGTCGAGATGGGCTTCATGGCGACGCGGAGGACGATCGGCTGTCCGTTGGTGATGCCCCCCTCCAGGCCGCCCGCGTTGTTGGTCTTTCTGAAGAACTGCTTGCCGCCCTGCTCGTAGTAGATTTCATCGTGGACCTCGGACCCGAACCGGCGGGCCGCTTCGAACCCCATCCCGATTTCAACGCCCTTCATCGCCTGGATGCTCATGGCCGCCATGGCCAGCCGGGCACCGAGCCGGCGGTCCCACTGCGCGTAACTGCCGAGCCCGATCGGCGGGTTGGTGACCACGACTTCGAAGACACCGCCCAGGGTGTCGCCCTTGTGTTTGGCGGCCCGGATGCGCTCGATCATCTGCGCGCCGGCCGCCTCGTCCGGGCACCGCACCTCCGACATCTCGGCTTTTTCATACGCCACGAGGGGATCGTCCACGCGATTCGCCGTCACGCCGCCGATCTCGGTCGTGTAGCTCACCACGCGCATGCCGAACTGGCTCAGCAGGGCTTTGGCAACTCCGCCGATCGCGACACGAATGGCGGTTTCGCGGGCGCTGGCCTTCTCCAGGACGTTCCGGATGTCGCGATGGCCGTATTTGATGGCGCCGACCAGATCGGCGTGGCCCGGACGCGGGCGGGTGACGACTTTGGACGGCGGGACCGGGACCGGCTCCACGGCCATGACGTCTTTCCAGTTTTCCCAGTCTTTGTTGGCGACGAGCAGGCCGATGGGGTTCCCGAGCGTCCGGCCGTGCCGGACGCCGCAGGCAAATTCGACGCGGTCCTCTTCGACGCGCATGCGGCCGCCCCGTCCGTAGCCCTTCTGGCGACGGACGAGATCGGCGTTGACCATGTCAGGAGCGAGCGGCAGGCCGGCTGGGACACCCTCGAGGACCGCAAGGAGGTATTTCCCGTGCGATTCCCCCCCGTTCAGATACCGCAGCATGATGGGACATCCGGCATTTAGCTCTTCACCACCGTCGGCGTCAGGAAGATCAGGAGTTCCTGCTTGGACACGTTCTCCGTCTTGCTCTTGAACAGCCAGCCGAGGACCGGAATCCGGGACAGATACGGCGTCCCGTTCACGGTGTTGATCTGGTTGTCGATGAAGATGCCGCCGATGACCGCGGTTTCCCCGTCGCGCACCATCACCTGGGTCGTGGCTTCCTTCTTGTCGATGCTCGGCCCGGCGGCGCTGCTGCGGGCGCCCACGGAGTTCCGGGTGGTCTTGACTTTCATCAGGATCTGCTTCGACGTTTCGTTCGGGTCGCGCGACGTGATCTGCGGCGTCACCAACAGCTCGAGGTTGGCGTCCACGAACGTCGTCTGCGTACCTTGTAGCGACGTGGTCTGGTACGGGACCGATTCGCCCTGCGAGATCTTCGCTTCCCGTTTGTCCAGCGTGCTGATCTTGGGCGCGGCGATGACTTTCGTCAGGCCCAGCGTTTCACCCGCCTGCAGCCGGACATCCAGCGCGAACCCCGGCGTCAGCTTGCCCGTGGTGAACCCGACGCCCGGCACGCTCGCCAGACCGGGAACCGCCGCCGGCAGGTTGACCATGAAGGTCCGGGGCTGCGTGGTGGCGCCCGTTCCGCCCAGCGGCGCGAAGTCGCCCGTCAAATTGCCGAAGACGCTGAAGGTGCCGCTGTTGATGTCGGCATTCTGCACGCCCCACTGGACGCCCAGCCCGCGCGCGTAGGTGGTATCCGCCTGGACGATCCGGGCCTCGATATTGATCTGCGGGACCTCGACGTCGAGCAGGTCGACGAGTTCCTTGAACGCGGCCACCCGGGCCGCGGTGTCCTGCACCACGACGGCATTGCCGCCCTGGTTCAGCGTCAACTGCCCGCGCGGGCTCAGATACTGGCGGAGCGACGTCTGGATCTCCGAAGCCTGCACGTTGCGGACATAGATGATGCGCGTGATCAAATCCTCGGCCTTGGCCTTGGCTTCCTTCGCCCTGGCCTCCTCTTCCTGCTGCTTGGTCACGTTGGCGATCGTGTCGATCCAGATGATGTTGCCGGAGCGGATCCTCCCCAATTGGTTCATCTTGAGCAGCATGTCGAGCGCATGGTCCCACGGCACATTCAGCAGCCGCATGGTCACCTTGCCCTTGACGGTTTCGCCGATCACCAGATTGAACCCGCTCACCTCCGCGATGAGCCGGAACACGTTCTGAATGTCTGCCTGCTGGAAGTCCAGTGAAATGCGGCGTCCGACGAATTTGCGCTCGCCGAGGCCCTCCGTCGGCTCGTCGGACTCCTTGACGTCCGGCGCCATCTGGGCCATCGCTCCTCTGCTTTCCAGCTGCGCCAGTCGCTCGGGGAACGGCACGCGGCCCGCTTTTGCGATACGGACCTTTTCCTGCGGCGCGGCCGCGCTGTCCGGGCGGCCGGCTCCGGCCCCGATCAGCCGGACCGCCAGCTGCGTCTTGCCGGATTGCACGACATACTGGACCGCCTGCGGAAGGTCGAAGACGAGCCGCACCCTGTCCGAGTGATGTCCGATCCGGATCTGCTTGAGCAAGGGGTGATCGACCGGCAGCACCTGGAGCTTTAACGGAGACGAGACATTCGCCAAGTCCACCACCAGGCGGTCCTGCTTCAACGCTCTCACGTCGTAGGTGAATTCTCCGTCACCGAGGATCAGCACTGTCGCTTCGCCGTCGCCCCGCTGTACCTCGACTTTGCTGACGACCTTGGCCGGCCCATTGGCCGTCCCGTCCGGCTGAGCCGGCGCCTGGCCGGCAGCCTCCGCCCCGTCCTTGGCTTTCCGGGCACTGTCGTCGGCGTCGACGCGGACCGGATCCCCTCCGTCCTCCGTCTTGCCCTGCTCCAGCGCCTTCGTCGCGTCGGCAGATTGAACGTCAGCCGCCTGCGCTGTCGCGTGAAATGCCGGCGCCAGCGCCAGCGCGGCGGACAGCAGCAGACTGGTATAGAAGGATGTCTGTTTCATGGTAAGCCCTCTTTCGCATGCAGGGGTTTGGCGTACTCACGCACCTGCTTTTTGCCATAGATGTCGGTGAATCGCTCCTCGACGATAACCGCTTTCTCCGTGATGGCGCTCACGACGCCGTTGTTGTTCCCGATGCGGGTTCCCCGTTGCACCGTGTATCCCTTGCCGTCCGACGTCTGCACCATGGCCGTGTACCCGAACCCGCCCCAGATAATTCCAATGACCGACAACTCCGCGACCGTGACTCGCTGAAGCGGAGGGAGATGGAGTTCATCCGCCTTTTTCCCTGACTCGCCTCCGGCTTCCCTCAGAATTGTCAGAAAGGGATCCCGCCGCCCTTCCGGCAGATAGACATAGCCCCCCCGGCCGACCGGGACGACCGGTTCAGCCGTCGCTCCGCTTCCACCAGGCTGCGGCGCAGCCGAAGACGCGGCCGGCGGCACAGCCTGTCCTGCCGGCGTCGGCATGACGGGAGCTTGCGGAACAGGAACCTGCGCGGGACTGGCGGCCGGTGCCGGTGCGGCCGGCTGGGCGACAGCGCGGTCCTGGACTCCTCCGGCCGCACCCACGGCGAAGCAGACAGCCAGCAGCACCTTCCACCCTCGGGACATGCGCAGTCTCCGAACGTTCCGCAGGATCCTGACCACCGCACCGCTCATGATCGTCTCCATTTATTCATTACTTGCCCGCCGGCGCCGCTCCGCCCGGGGCAGCCGGTTGCGCCGGCTTTGCCGGTTCGGGAGGAGCAACAAAGGCCGTCAATTCGAACGACGTCTGGATGACCACCCGTTCTCCCTCGACTTTCGGACTGCCCATCCGGAGCCCCGACACGCTCACGATCCGCGGCAGATTGTTGACCCGGTCGAAGAACAGCGCCGCCGTATGGTACCCGCCGGCCAATTCGACGCTGAAGGGAAGCCTCACAAACAGCTTGGACGCATCTTCGGCCCTCGCGCCCGGCTTCCACAACCGGATATCCAGCCCCAGGCGTACTCCCAGATCGGACAGCTGCTTCAAGAGGAGAATGGCCTCTTCTTCCGGCGGGAGCGATTCCTTCTTCTTCGCCAGCGCGATCTCCAGCTGCTTCAGAGCCGCCACCAGCTCTTCAATGTGCTTCGCTTTGACCGTCAACTCCTGAATCTGGGTGTCCTGCTTGACGATTTCCCCCTCCAGACTCTGGATGGCCGTGTTCTTTTCGTCCCAGAGGGTGTAGTAAAAAATCGCCGGAATCCCGACCACCAGAAGGATCAGGAGCAGCACCTTCTGCGCGATCGGAATCGTCCGCAAGAATTCGAGATCGAACTTGGGAAGCTTCACGTTATCCCTTCAGGTCCGCGCTGACCTTGAATTGATAGACCGTCGTTTTCCCTTCCGTGGCCGCGCGGGACTCGACCAGCCGGATGTTCACGAAATGCTCGGTCCGGCGGAGATTGTTGATAAATTCAACGATGTCGTCCTGGGTCATCGCTTTCCCTTCGATGTCGATCTTTTTCTCCTTGATCGCCAGCTGTCCCAGCCAGAGCTTCAGCGGCTCCAGGCTCTGGCTGATGTAATCCATCGCGAGGACCGGCCCGCCGCGAACCTTTTCCAGCTGGTCGATGATGCGGCCCTTGTCCTCGAGCTGCTTTTTCCGCCGCTCGAAATCCTCGACCTGCTTGACTTGCTGTTGCAGCGCGGCGATCTGCTTTTCCTTCTCCTGCTTCGTGCGCTGCTTCGCCTCGATCTCCTCGTCCAGCAGGCTGGCATAGTAGAAACAGGCGAGCACCACGAGCAGGACGACCACGAGCGCGCCGACCGCCTCGATCCGAACGTCCCACTGCTTTTTGGCTCCCTTGGTCCTTGGCTCAGGGAGCAGGTTGATCCGGATCATCGATCACCTATCGCCCGAAGCGCGAGGCCGACCCCTACCGCTGCCTGAGGGGCCACCTCGGCGAGCGCGGCCTGGTCGAATCCGCCCTGCGTGATGTCCACTTGGTTGAAGGGGTTGGCGACCTCCACCGGGACGCCCATCCGCTCGGTCAACTGCTCCGTCAGCCCCGCCACCTTCGCGCAGCCCCCGCAGAGAACGATCCTGGTCACGTCCGCAGCGGTTTCGATCGATTTGAAGTAGTCGATCGTCCGCGCGATTTCCGACGCGACCTCGGCGTTGATGCCGTCGATAATGCCCTTCACCGTCGCAGAGTCGAGCCCTTCCTTGGGCTTGCCGTGTTGGGCCGCCTCGGCCTCCTCGGCCGTAATTCCCAGGTCCCGCTGCAGCGCCTCCGCATACCGGTGGCCGCCCACCGCGATGTCGCGAGTGAACACGGACACTCCGCCCTTGACGATATTCACGTTCATGACGCTGGCTCCGACATTGACCAGCGCCGTCAGATCCTCGGGTTTCGTCTCATAATTGACGCCGTACATGTTCTCGATCGCGAACACGTCGACGTCGAGGACCTTGGGGATCAGCCCCGCGCCTCTGGCGATTTCGGTCAATTCGTTGACCTTGTCCTTTTTCGCGGCCACCAGCAGTACGGCCATCTGAGTCTGGCCATCCTCCGTCGTCTCGGCCGGGTTCAGAATGAAGTAATCGAGGTTCACCTCATTGATATCGAACGGGATGTACTGCTCGGCGGCTTCCTTCACCTTCGCTTCCATTTGATCGTCGGGCGTCTGGGGAAGGTTGATTTTCTTCACGATCACGGCGTGCCCAGACACGGACAGCGCGACCTGTTTGACCTTGACGCCATGCTCCTGCACTAACTCCTTGATGGCGTCGATCACGCGCCCCGCGTCCATGACGGTTCCGTCGACGATGACTTCGGGCTCCAGCGGCTTGATGCCGAATTTTTGCAGAAAATAACGCCCCTTCAATTCCTTGATCTGCACCAGCTTGATGGCCCTGGACCCGATGTCCAGCCCCACCAGCTGGCGCTTGGCGGCAAACATCGTGTCGACGTCCATCGTCGCGAACTCTTTCAGGGTTGCCATCAGACTCATCACATTCATGGTCGAACCTTCCTGGCTACCCGGCCTTGCGCGCGCTGATGATTTGCTTGATCTCTTTGATCTGTTGCGCAGTGTAGAGCCGCCAGTTGCGCCAATCGCGGGACGGCCCGGAAATCAATCCTTCGCGCTCCCACCGGAAGAGCGTCGCGCGCGAAACGTCGAACAGCTCGCACACTTCGATCGTTTTGTATCGTTTTCTCGAATTTCCCTGAACACTCTTCATCGCGCCACGCTTTCGCACACACACCGGCCCTTATAAATTGTTGCGGCTAAGTATAGTCAATATAGTCGACCTGTCAAGAAAACTTGAAATTGCGCACAACGCCAAACACCGCATGAATAGCGGCGAAAATCACGGTCGGCTATGGATGCCTATATATGGGAGGTCAGCTGAAGGAGGTCACTACATCTGGTAGGGCGACTGTCTGTCCGGCAACGGAAATTTTTCGTGCAGATATCTAATTTTTTTTATTGACAGGCATCTGCGCGCGCAGAGGAGCGCCCGCGCAGCTTGCGATCAACCAGCTTCTCCTTCTTTTTGACAAGCTGACGGCCGATCTTGTCCAGGAGGCGATCGATCGACGCATACATTTCCCCCGTCGATACTTTCCCCTGAATCGTCCGTCCATTCACGGTGACGACCCCCTCGGCCGTGTGGCGATATTTTTCCACCGCCAGCACGAACTGGCCGCGGGCAGGCCCGACTCCGTATCGCTCCAGCTTCCGGAGCCGCTCGTCGAGATGCCGCCGCAAGGCAGGCGTGACCGTCATGTGCCGTCCCGTGATCGTGACTCGCATGGAACCCCGCATTCGGCCGCGTCCGCGGCCGGGATCGTTAAAAGAACCGCTTGCGCTGGCTGGCGGAAGGAATATTCACTTCGGAGCGATACTTCGCGACCGTGCGACGGGCGATGATGATCTGGTGGTTTTGCAGCTTGGCGGCGATTTCTTCGTCTTTCAGGGGGTGCTGCGCATCCTCCTCTGCGATCATCTTCCTGATCATCTCGCGAACCGTCACCGACGACAGAGCATCCTGGCTTTCGTCGGTCCGCTGAAGAGCGGTATTGAAAAAGAACTTCAGCTCCAGCATGCCCTGCGGGCAATACATGTATTTGCTGGCCGTCACGCGGCTGATGGTGGATTCATGCATCCCGATGTCTTCCGCCACCTGTTTCAGCACCAGCGGCTTCAAGTGCTGGATGCCGTGCTCGAAAAACGGCTCCTGGAACTTCACGATGCTGCGGACCACCTTCAAGATCGTCTTATTCCGCTGCTCGATGCTCCGGATCAGCCACTGCGCTCCGCGATACTTCTCCTCCATGTAGGCCTTCGCCGCCTCCGAATCCTCTTTCAGGCTGCCCGCCATCATCTGCTTGTAATAGGGGCTGATCCGGAGACGCGGGAGGCCGTCGTCGTTCAACAGGACCGTCCATTCTCCCTCGTTCTTCACCACAAACACGTCCGGCACGATCGCGAAGTTGTTCGCGGAGAAGTAGGGGCGCCCGGGCTTCGGCTCCAGTCCTTCTATGACGTGCATCGCCTCGACCACCGCCTCGACAGTCGTGTCCAGGGCTTTGGCGACGCGCGCGTACTGTTTCTTTTCCAGATCCTTCAAATGGAACCTGACGATGGACTCGACCAACGATCCCTTGAGCGATGTGGCCCGCCTGTCGGTCGCGCCTATCGGACCATGATCGAGGAACCCCAGCTGAATCAGCAGGCACTCGGGAAGATCGCGCGCGCCGACTCCCGCCGGATCAAACGACTGCACGTACCGCAGGGCCGACTCGACCGACTCGACCGGAACGCCGGCATCGGCCGCGATGTCCTGGACCGACGTCCGCAGATACCCGTCATCGTCGAGGTTCCCGATGATGATCCGGGCGATCGCCTTTTCGGCCTCGGGCATGCTTGACAGCCCCAATTGCCATACGAGGTGCTCCTCGAGGGACGTCGGCTTGGCCAGCGTCTGTTCATACGACGGCAGCTCGTCCTGCGCGGCGCCGGCCGATTCCCTGGCGCCGGCGATGCGATCGCCCTCGAAGTAATCGTCCCAGCTCCCCTGGGAAAGCTGATCCGGCGCTTCCGCATCCTCCGCCTTGCCGCTTTCCGGCGTCTCCTGCTCGTTTCCTGCTTCAGCACTCGGTTGGCCCTGCTCGAATTCTTCGCCGGCCGCCGCTTCCGGCTCTTCGAGATCCGCCTGCACTTCCTCCAGCAGGGGATTTTCCATCAGGTGCTGGGCAAGCGTCTGCTGCAGCTCCAGGCGGGACAGCTGCAGCAGCTTGATCGCCTGCTGCAACTGCGGCGTCATGATCAGCTTTTGGCTGAGCCGAAGATCCAGCCGCAATTTCATGAGAGAACCGCCTCAGTCAGAACTCTTTCCGTCATAACTTGAACCGTTCGCCGAGATAAATCGCCCGCGCCGTGGAACTGTTGACGATGACGTCCGGCGCGCCGGACTCCAGAATGGTCCCTTCATTAATGACATAGGCGCGATCCGTGATCGACAGGGTTTCCTGGACGTTATGGTCCGTGATCAAAATCCCGATGCGCTTGTGCTTCAACCGGATGATGATCTGCTGGATATCCGCGACCGCGATCGGATCGATGCCGGCGAAGGGCTCGTCGAGCAGCAAGAACTTCGGGTGCATGACCAGCGCGCGCGTGATTTCCAGGCGCCGGCGTTCCCCTCCGGACAGCGCGTAGGCCTTGCTCGTCCGGAGATGCGTCAAGTCCAGCTCTTTGAGCAACATGTCCACCCGCCCGGCACGCTCCGGAGCGGACAGATTCATCATTTCCAGGATGGCCAGGATGTTCTCTTCGACCGACAGCCGGCGGAAGACGGAGGATTCCTGCGGCAAGTACCCGATGCCGTGCCGCGCCCGCTTGTACATCGGGAGGTCCGTGATGGCGGTCCCGTCCAGCAGGATGGAGCCGGCGTCCGGCTGGCACAGTCCGACCATCATGTCGAAAATCGTCGTCTTGCCGGCGCCGTTGGGACCCAGCAGCCCGACGATTTCTCCGGCCCGCACCTCCACGCTGACATTTTTGACGACCGCCCGGCCCTTGAAGCTCTTGGTCAGGCCGGCGGCCTGCAAACGCTGCCCGTTCGATGTCGCGCCGGCGTTCATGCGTCGTGTCCCCGAAATCCGTCAGTGCGCGGCACGTCGCTCGCCCCCTTCCGGCTCAATCATGACCCGCGACTCGCCTTCCACGATGGTCCGGTCGTCGTCCAGAAACATGATGATTTTTTTCCCGGACACGCGCGTGCCGTGCTGCCACGCAACCGGATCGCCCGTCAGGACTATTTTCCGCTCGTCTTCGTTATAGACCGCCTTGCGGCAGGTCGCCCGGCCGTCCGCCTTTTCGATCTTCACCTGCCCCGTCGCCTCGATCCTGCTGACCGCACGGTTCGAGATGGTCGGAAGCTCATCCGAGCCCTTGCGCGGCGTCTTCGGAACGGTTTCGGCGGCTTGCGGATCGCCGGGCTTCAAAAACACCACCATCACATCGGAATGGACGACCAGCAGACCCTTTTTCAGCACCACATGGCCTTCGAAAATCGCCTTGTTTTCCTGATTCCGCATCGTGATGCGTTTGGCCGTGATGTCGGTGCGCCCGTTCGCCGATGGTCCTCCTGCGGCCGTTCCGGCAGAGTCCGCCGCCTGGGCCGCCGCCGCCATGAGGAGCCACACCGCAAACCCCGCGCTACTGCCCGATCGCCACATGGACGTCATCCAGGATCTGAAATTCTTCGATATCGAGTTTGCCGATAAGACCGCGACCCGTCACTTCCAGCCCGTTGCCGGTAATCGTCACCGCCTCGGCGGTCGTGACCTCGCGGCGTTCATCCGTCCAGGCCAGATGGTTGGTGAAAATCGTGTACCCGTTCTCCAGTTGCACGGCGATGGTACCGCTGCGCTTCGCCAACACGAAATTTTTCCGCGCCGTATCGATGGTGCCCTCGTCGCTTTCCAGACGCAACTCCCGCCCCTTCGGGCCGTAGAGCGTGACTTGGACGCCCTCCAGCACGGCGCGGTTTTCAGTTTCGAACATGCGCGCGCGCCGGGCCTGGACCTGCCACTTGACCGCTCCCCCGTGCGACTGGGTGAACGTAAAACGGTCGATGCCGGCGTCGGCGCGCTCCAGTTGATGAGCAACGGGGCCTGCCGGAGTCTGCTCCGATTCGACGCGATTGGTAAGTAGATATACAAGAAAGGCCGCCAAGATCCCGCTGAGGATGAGGAGAGCACCTCGGACATAGCGACGCCACATAAGAGCCCCAAATCAAATATTTACGATGATAAGGGCTGCTGGCACGATAGTAGCATAGGCCTGCGGGCAAGTAAACCAATGGGCTTGAGGGGCATTGAAAATGCTGTCAGATGATTGTTCGAAGCGATCGAACAATGAGGAAAGAACCCTAGGACTTGGCTGCGGGTTTCTCCGCCTTTCCGCCTTCTCCCTGTCCTGAAGCCAGCGTCGCGGTGCCACTTTTGGCGACCAGTTCAACCGCCACCATCTCGGCGGCGTCGCCGACCCGCCGGCGAGTCTTGATGATCCGGGTATAGCCGCCGTTACGGTCGCGGAACCGGCCGGCGACATCACTGAACAGTTTTGAAACCACGGCCTTGTTGCGGATGAAGCTCAGCGCGCGCCGTCGCGCGTCCAGACCGCCCTGTTTGCCGAGGGTGATCATCCGGTCCGTGTAGCCGCGGATTTCCTTCGCTTTCTGTTCCGTCGTTTCGATCCGCTCGTGGTCCAGCAACGACGTCACGAGATTCCGGAACAGAGCCCACCGGTGCTTGGTCTTGCGGCTGAGTTGTCTGCCTTTTTTTCCGTGGCGCACAGGTTCCCCCGCTGTTAAGCGTCCTACTTGGAGCCGCCGTCCGAAGACGACAGCGCATCCAGTTTCATGCCGAGGCCCAGGCCCATTTCGGCCAGAATCTCCTTGATCTCGTTCAGCGACTTCTTGCCGAAATTCTTCGTCTTCAACATCTCCATCTCGGTCTTCTGGACCAGGTCGGCGATGGTCTTGATGTTCGCGTTCTTGAGGCAGTTCGCCGCGCGCACCGAGAGCTCGAGCTCGTTGACGCTGCGGAACAGATTCTTGTTGATCTCCCGCCGCTCTTCTTCCCGACGCGCTTCCGGCTTGGTCTCGCCCAATTGGTCGGGATGGATGAAGATATCCAGGTGGTCCCGCAAGATGAGCGCCGCCGACGACACCGCATCCCTCGGCGTGATGCTGCCGTCCGTCCACACCTCCAGCATCAGCTTGTCATAATCCGTCACCCGGCCTACCCGCGCGTTCTCCACATGAAAGTTCGCGCGCGTGACGGGCGAAAAAATCGAGTCCACGGGGATCACGCCGATCGGCAGTCCTTCTTCCTTGTTCCGCTCGGCGGGCACGTACCCCCGGCCCGGCTTGACGACCAGTTCCATGTCCAGCGTGGCTTCCTTGTCCAGCGTGGCGATGTGCAGGTCTTTGTTCAGGATCGTGACATCCGCGTCATGCTGGATGTCCGACGCTTTCGCTTCCCCCGGTCCCTTTTTTCGCAACCGGATCGTCTTCGGCTTGTCGGCATGCAGCTTGATCCGCAGGCTCTTGACGTTCAGGATGATGCTCGTCACGTCCTCCGTCACGCCCGGGACCGTCGAAAACTCGTGCAGCACGCCTTCGATTTTGACCGTGGTCACCGCGGCGCCGGTCAGGGAGGAGAGCAGCACGCGCCGCAGGGAATTCCCCACCGTAGTGCCGAACCCGCGCTCGAACGCTTCGGCCGTAAAGCGCGCGTAGTTTTCGGACGGGATCTCCTTCTCGGTCTCCACCCGCATCGGAATCTGAAAATCCTTCATAGTTTTAATCATGGTTTCCTCTTTGCCTTAGTCGGTGATCGCTGACAGCCCTGCGCGAGCCCGCATCATCTCGAATAGAGTTCCACCACCATTTGCTCGTTGACCGGCAATGCAATCTCGTCCTTCGTCGGCACGGCCTTTATGGACCCCTTGAAGGCGGCGCGATCCAATTCCAGCCACGCCGGAATGCCGCGCGACTCCACGGCATCGAGCGAGGCCACGATCGAGCCGACTTCACGGCTGCGCTGGCGCACCTCGATCACATCGCCGACCTTGACGTGATAGGCCGGCACGTCGGTCTTCTTGCCGTTCACCAGGAAATGCCCGTGATTCACCAGTTGCCTGGCTTCGCGCCTGGAGCACGCAAACCCCAGCCGATAGACCACGTTGTCGAGCCGGCATTCCAGCAGCTTCAGCAGATGCTCGCCCGTGATCCCTTCGTGGCGCTCCGCCTTTCCGAAAATGCCCCGGAACTGCCTTTCTTGCAAACCATAAATGCGCCGCAGCTTCTGCTTTTCCCGTAATTGGGCGCTGTATTCCGAGACGCGCTGGCGCCCCTGCCCATGCTGGCCCGGCGGGTAGCTCCGCCGCTCGATCGCGCATTTTTCCGTCATGCACCGGGAGCCCTTCAGGAACAGCTTCACCCCTTCCCGGCGGCACAACCGACAGACGGGACCTCGATATTTCGCCATTAGACTCTCCTCCGTTTGGGCGGCCGACAACCGTTGTGGGGAATCGGCGTCACGTCGCGGATCAGGTTGATCCGCAAGCCCGCCGCCTGCAACGACCGGATGGCCGATTCACGCCCGGATCCCGGACCGTTCACATAGACGTCGATCTGCCGCATGCCGTGTTCCATCGCCTTCCGCGCCGCCATCTCGCCGGCCCGCTGCGCGGCAAAGGGCGTGCTCTTCCGGGAGCCTTTGAACCCCTGGTTGCCCGAGCTGGCCCACACGATCGCGTTCCCGCTCATGTCCGTGATGGTCACGATCGTGTTGTTGAACGACGCCTGGACGTGTGCCACCCCGCTCTGGACGATTTTCCGTTCCTTCTTTTTGCCCTTCTTCACGCTCATACGTCACCCATCCCCGCTATTTGGACGCGCCCGCAGGGGCTGCGGCTGGCTTGCGCATGGCCCCCATGGACTTCTGGCGCCCCTTCCGGGTCCGCGCATTGGTCCGTGTCCGTTGCCCGCGTACCGGCAATCCCTTGCGATGCCGCAATCCGCGGTAGGTGCCGATGTCCACCAGCCGTTTGATGCTCATCGAGACTTCCCGCCGCAGGTCGCCTTCGACCTCATGCTCCCGGTCGATCACCTCGCGCAGCTTGACGATCTGATCCTCCGTCAAATCCTTCACGCGGATCGATCCGTCCACCCCCGCCTTCTTCAGGATCTGGAGCGCCATCGCCCGGCCGATTCCGAAAATATAGGTCAGCCCGATGTCCGCCCGTTTCTCACGCGGCAAATCCACCCCGGCAATACGAGCCATACGTCCTCCTCATCAACCGTGTTGCGCCGGCTACCCCTGCCGCTGCTTGTGGCGGGGGTTTTCACACAGCACCCGCACCACGCCCCGGCGGCGGACCACCCGGCACTTGGAGCAAATCGGCTTGACCGACGATTTCACCTTCATAACGTTCCTTATTTGAACCGATAGGTGATGCGGCCCCTCGTCAGATCATAGGGCGACAATTCGACCGTCACCTTATCGCCGGGCAGAATCCGGATGAAGTGCATCCGCATCTTGCCCGAAATATGCGCCAGTATTTTATGGCCGTTGTCCAATTGCACCCGAAACATCGCGTTTGGCAGTGTTTCCGTCACGGTGCCCTGCGCCTCGATGACGTCTTCTTTGGACATTCGCGGCTGTTCGTCTCCTACAGCTTGCTCAGGATCCTCGGCGGGCCGCTTGGCTGGATCGCAATCGTATGCTCAAAATGAGCCGAGAGGCTCCCGTCCTTGGTGACTGCCGTCCATTGATCCTCCAGCACCCGCACCTCGCTCGCACCCATGTTGACCATCGGCTCGATCGCCAACACCATCCCCGCCTGCAGCCGGGGCCCCTGCCCCGGCTTCCCGTAATTCGGCACCTGCGGCTCCTCGTGCAACTGGCGCCCGATCCCGTGCCCCACGAAATCCGTCACGACCGAAAAGCCCGACGACTCCGCCCGTTCCTGCACCGCATGCGAAATGTCGGACAGCCGGTTCCCGACCACCGCCTGCTCGATCCCGGCATACAGGGCCGCTTCCGTCACGCGCAGCAGCTCCGCCGCCTTTGGATCGATCGTGCCGACTGGCAGCGTCATGGCCGAATCACCATAGAACCCGTCCACGATCGCGCCCAGATCCAGCCCGACGATGTCGCCGTCCTTCAGCACGCGCTTGGACGGAATGCCGTGCACCACCTGGTCGTTCACCGAAATGCACAGCGTCTTGGGATAGCTGCGATACCCCTTGAACGCCGGACGGCCGCCGCGAGATCGGATGAACTCTTCGGCCAACCGATCCAGCTCGTCGGTGGTCACGCCCGGCCGCACATGCGGCTTCAGAAACTGCAGCGTTTCGGCCACCAGCCGGGACGCCCTGGCCATGATCTCGATTTCCTCTGGCGTCTTGAGAATAATCATGCCGACCCATGACCCGACAACAGCTCCACGATGCGCTGCTGCACGTGCTCCACCGATCCCGCTCCGTCGACATCCGACAGCAGCCCCCGCTGCCGGTAATACACGATGAGCGGCGCGGTCTGCTTTTCATAGACCGAGAGCCGGTTCTCCACCGTCTCCCGCGTGTCGTCGCTCCGTTGCACCAGCTCTCCGCCGCACCGGTCGCAAATCCCCTCCCGCTTCGGCGGCGAGAACTCGACGTGAAACACCGCCTGGCATTTGGAACAGCTCCGGCGGCCGGTCAGGCGCCGCACGATGTTCTCCCGCGGCACCGCGATGTTGACCACCCGATCGAGCGTCAGCCCCTTCGCCTGCAGAATCGCGCCCAGCTCCTCCGCCTGCGGCACCGTCCTGGGAAATCCGTCCAGCAAAAATCCCTTCGCGCAGACCGGCTCCCCCAGCTTGTCCTTCACGATCCCGATCACGACCGCATCCGGCACCAGCTTGCCCTGGTCCATGCACGCCTTCGCCTGGATGCCCATCGGCGTCTTGTTTCTGACCGCTTCCCGGAGAATGTCGCCGGTCGAGATCTTCGGGCGCTGATACTTCGCGGCCAGCAGATCGCCCTGCGTGCCCTTGCCGACGCCGGGCGCACCGAGAAGGATCAGCCGCATGCCCTTATCCGCTCCGCCCCTTCAACGGGCCGGTCTCGAGAAATCCCTCGTAATTCCGCATCAGCATGTGCGACTCGATCTGCTGCGCCGTGTCCAGCCCCACGCCGATGACGATCAAGAGCGACGTGCCCCCGAAGTAGAACGGCACGTTGAGCTTGTAGATCAGCAGCTCCGGAATCACGCACACGACCGCCAGATAGAGCGCCCCCGCGAACGTGATGCGGGTCAGCACGTTGTACACATAATCGGAGGTGCGCTGGCCCGGGCGGATCCCCGGAATGAATCCCCCGTACTTTTTCATGTTGTCCGCCATGTCCACCGGATTCAGCACCACCGCCGTGTAAAAAAAACAGAAGAACACGATCAGGCTGACGTACAGCACCGTGTACAACACGGATCCCGGCGCAAGATGCTCGCCGATCGACTTCACCACCGGGTGCTGAATGAACCCCGCGATCGTCGCCGGAAACGCGATGATCGACGACGCAAAGATCGGCGGGATCACGCCGGCCGTGTTGATCTTCAGCGGAATGTGCGTGCTCTGCCCCCCATAGACGCGCCGGCCGACCACCCGCTTGGCGTACTGCACGGGAATCTTCCGGCGACCGCTCTCCAGAAAGACGATCGCCGCCACCACGCTGAACATCACCGCCGTCAGCACGACCAGCAGCACGAAGCTGAGCTGGCCGACCTGATACAACTCGAACGTCTGGGCCACCGCGCTCGGCAGCCGCGCCACGATGCCCGAGAAAATGATCAGCGAGATCCCGTTGCCGATCCCGCGCTCGGTGATCTGCTCGCCCAGCCACATCAGGAACGCCGTGCCGGCCGTCAAGGTGATCACCGTCATGAAGCGGAACGGCCAGCCCGAATGGAGCACGAACTCGCCGCCCTTCATCTGCTCCAGCCCGACGGCGATCCCGAAGCCCTGGATGAGCGCGATGACGATCGTGCCGTAGCGGGTATACTGAATGATTTTCTTGCGCCCCCGCTCGCCCTCCTTCGCCAGCTTTCCCAGATGCGGAATGACGACCGTCAGCAACTGCAAGATAATCGACGCGCTGATGTACGGCATGATGCCCAGCGCAAAGATCGTCAGCCTGGACAGGGACCCGCCGGAAAAGATGTCCAGGAACCCGAGCAGGGCCCCTCCCTGCTCCTGAAGAAACTTCGACAGCGACTCCCCGTTGATCCCCGGCGTCGGAATGTGCGCGCCGATCCGGTACACGGCCAGCATCGTCAGCGTGAACAGAACCCGCGTCCGCAGCTCCGGTATTTTAAAGATGTTCTGAAAACTCGTGAGGAGCCGCTCAAACACCGCTGATGACCTCAGCCCGACCGCCGGCCGCCTGAATCTTGTCCACCGCCGACTTGCTGAATTTATGGGCCTGGATCGTGACGGGCCGCGCGAGGTCGCCGGCGCCCAGAATCTTGACCGGCTGGGTCTTTCGCTTGATCAAGCCGGCTTCAGCCAACACGTGCGGCGTGATCTGCTCGACCGTACCCAGCGTCGCCAGCGACTTGAGATTGACCACCGCATATTCCGTGCGAAACGGATAGAGGAACCCGTATTTCGGCATCCGGCGGATCAACGGCATCTGCCCGCCCTCGAAGCCAGGCCGCTTGCCTCCTCCGGACCTCGCCAGCAATCCCTTGTGGCCCTTCGTCGCGGTCTTCCCGTGCCCGGAGCCCGGTCCCCGCCCGATGCGTTTCCGATTTTTCTTGGCTCCAGCCGAGGGAGCCAGCGTGTGCAGCTTCATTGCGCCTTCACATCCAGGAGATACGACACCTTATGCACCAGCCCCCGGACCTGCGACGTGTCCGGCCGCACCACCGTCTGATGAGGTTTGCGGAGACCGAGCCCGCGCAGAACGAGGCGATGCCGGTACGACGTCCCGATCGGACTGCGCTTCAGGGTGATGGAGAGGCTTTTCGCCGCCGCGGCATTCTTCGCCATGTTCGATTACCCGACTTTCTCGAGCCCGCCCAGCCGCATGCGCACGACCTCTTCGGGGTTGCGCAACTGGCGCAGGCCTTCCAGCGTCGCCTTGACGGTGTTGAACGGATTGCCCCGCCCCAGGGTCTTCGCCACGATGTTGTGCACGCCGGCCAGTTCCACGACGGCCCGCACGGCCCCCCCGGCGATGATGCCCGTTCCCGCCGCCGCCGGCTTGAGCATCACGTGCTCGCCGCAGTACGTCCCGTGCACTTCATGCGGGATGGTCTCGGCCTTCAACGGAATGTGGACGAGGCTCTTCTTGGCCTGTTCCACCGCCTTGGAGATCGCCGCCGGCACCTCGGCCGCCTTGCCCTTGCCGATGCCGACCCACCCCAGCCCGTCGCCGACCACCACCAACGCGCAGAAGTTGAACCGCTTGCCGCCCTTCACCACCTTGGCGACGCGGTTGATGAAGACCACCTTGTCCTTCAGGCTCAATTCGTCAGGATTGACTCGCACGCAGCTGCTCCCCTTTCGACGCGCCCGTTAAAACTGCAACCCGCTTTCCCGCGATGCCTCGGCCAGCGCTTTCACGCGGCCGTGATACAGGCGCCCGCCCCGGTCGAACACGACCGCGCCCACCTTGGCGGACTTGGCGCGGCTGGCGATGAGCTTGCCGACTTCTTTCGCCGCCTCGATGGGGCTCTTTGAGGCCACCGTCTTGCGCAGCTCAGGATCCAGCGTGGACGCCGCCGCCAGCGTATGCCCCCGCGTGTCATCGATGATCTGGGCGTAGATGTGGCTGTTGCTCCGGTACACGCTGAGGCGCGGACGAGCCGGTGTCCCGAAGACCCGCAGGCGGACCCGCTGGTGCCGCCGTTCCAGTTTCTCCGTCTTTTCAGCGATGCGCACGTCCCACCCCTACTTCCCGGTCTTGCCTTCCTTCTTCCGAAGGACTTCGCCCGAGTAGCGGATCCCCTTCTGCTTGTACACGTCGGGCGGCTTGACGGCCCGCACGTTGGCGGCCGTCTGGCCGACGAGCCGCTTGTCGATGCCCTTCAGCTGAATGATCGTCTGCTTGTCGATCTTGACGTCAATGCCTTTCGGCACCGCAAAGGACACCGGCTGGTTATAGCCGACGCTCAGCTGTAAATTTTGGCCCTGCACCTGCGCCTTGTAGCCGACGCCGGTCATCTCGAGCGTCTTTTCATAGCCCTTGGTGACGCCGGCGATCATGTTGCTCAGCTCGGCACGGACCAGCCCGTGCAGGGCGCGCATCTCGGGCGCATCGCCCTCGCGGCTCACCTGCACGGCGCCGCCGGACACCGCGACGGAAATCCCCGATTTCAGCGGCCACTGCAGCTGGCCCAGCGGACCTTTCACCGCCACCACCTGATTCGCCACCGCCACTTCGACTTTGGGCGGAATCGCGATGATCTTTCTTCCGATGCGCGACATCCCGAACGTCCCCCTACCAGATATGACAGAGCACTTCGCCGCCAAGATTCGCCCGGCGCGACGCCTGATCCGTCATCACGCCCTTCGAGTTGGACACGATCGCCATCCCCATGCCGGCCATTATTTTGGGCATCTCGCGCTTGCCGACATACACGCGCTTGCCGGGCCGGCTGATGCGGCGCATGCCCGTGATCACCGGCTGCCCGTCGTTGACGTACCGCAACTGCACCTTGAGCGTCGGATGGCCCGCCTCTTCGGACTTCTCATACGCGCTGATAAACCCTTCGGCCTTCAATACCCGGAGCACTTCGGCCTTCAATTTGGAAGCCGGCATGGACACCGTTTCCTGGCCGCGGCGCGCCGCGTTTTGCATCCTGATGAGGAGATCTGCAATCGGATCTGTGACCATGGTCGTGTCCTCGCCTACCAGCTGGCTTTCGTCACGCCGGGGATTTCCCCCTTCAGGCTCAGAAAGCGGAAACAGATTCTGCACATCCGGAAGCGGCGCAGGAAGCCCCGCACGCGCCCGCACATCGGGCACCGGTGATACTGTCTCGTCGGGAACTTCTGCTTGCTCGCCGCCTTGAGCCGCAACGCTTTTCGTGACACCTACAGGCCCTCCATCCTTCAGGTCCGGAACGGCATGCCGAGGTGGCGCAGCAACGCTTTCCCCTCGTCGTTCGTCCGCGCCGAGGTCACGAACGTGATGTCCATGCCGTGAATCGACGCCACGCTGTCGTACTTGATCTCAGGAAAAATCAGCTGCTCTTTCAGCCCCAGCGTATAGTTTCCCCGCCCGTCGAACGCCTTGGGCGACACGCCCTTGAAGTCACGGATGCGCGGCAACGCAATCGTCACCAGACGATCCACGAACTCGTACATCCGGTCGCTCCGCAGCGTGACCTTGGCTCCGATCGGCATCCCCTGGCGCAGCTTGAACCCGGCGATCGCTTTTTTCGCCTTCGTGACGACCGGCCGCTGGCCCGTGATCACGCCGAGCTCGGACGTCGCGCTTTCGAGCAGCTTGACGTTCTGAATGGCCTCGCCCATCCCGACATTGAGCACCACACGTTGGAGCCGGGGCACCTGCATCGGGTTCTTATAACTGAACTCCTTCATCAAGGCCGGCACCACCTGCTGGAAATAGGTTTCCTTCAGGCGCGGCGGGGTCTGGGGGCCCGATGGAGCCTCGTCGACTTCCTTGCGGGCCGCCGGCGCCTCTTTCTTGTGCGCCGCCTTCTTCTCGCCGCCCTTATGGGCCGTTTCTTTTTCGACTTTTGTCATCGCCGGCTCGTTCCTACTCAATGACCGTCTGGTCCTTTTTCGTGATCCGTGCCCGTTGCCCGTTCTCCAGCACCTTGATCCCGATCCGGACCGGCTTCTGCAAGTTCGCGCTGAAATACATCACGTTCGAAATGGCCAGCGGGGCCTCCCGCTCAAGAATCCCCCCCTGCCGGACTTTCTGGTTCGGCTTGGTGTGCCGCTTGATGACGTTGAGCTTTTCGACGACGACGGTGCCTTCGGTCGCGTGGACCGAGAGCACCTTGCCGGTCTTGCCCCGCTCCGACCCGGCAATGACCATGACCGTATCGCCCTTTTTCAGTTTGGCTTTCATCGAGTCGCCCGTTACAGGACCTCCGGAGCCAGGGAAATAATCTTCATGAACTTTTTCCAGCGGAGCTCCCGCGCGACCGGCCCGAAAATGCGGGTGCCGATCGGCTCCCCCTGCGCATTGATCAGCACGCAGGCGTTCCGGTCGAACTTGATGTACGACCCGTCTTCGCGCCGCACGCCCTTGGTCGTGCGGACGATCACCGCCTTGCTCACGTCGCCCTTCTTCACGGTCGCCTGCGGGATGGCTTCCTTGACCGCCACCACCACGACATCGCCGAGCGAGCCGTAGCGCCGCCTGGAGCCGCCCAGCACGTGGAAGCACATCACCTGCTTGGCCCCGGAATTATCGGCCACGTCCATATAGGTGTAATGTTGAATCATGACTCGCCCGTATCCGCTCCCGTGCCCGCCCGCTACTCCGCGCGGCCGCGCTCGACGATCTGCACGACCCGCCAGTGCTTGTCCTTGCTGATCGGCCTGGTTTCAATGAGCCGCACGCGGTCGCCCACCTTGCATTCGTTCTTCTCGTCGTGCGCCTTGAGCTTGGTCACGCGGCGCAGGACTTTGCGATAGAAGGGGTGCCGGACCACGCGGGAAACGGCGACCACAACCGTCTTGTCCATCTTGTCGCTGACGACCTGGCCGACCCATTCGCGCTGCGTTTCGTTCCTGTCCGTCATATCCCTCATCCCGCCTTGTTCTTCTTGTCCGACGGTTTACCAGCCAGCACCTGCTGCCTCAGAATCGTCTTCACCCGGGCAAGGTCCCGCCGGGTCTGCCGGAGCTTCATGGGATTTTCGACGCGCCCCGCGGCCAGCTGAAACCGGAGATGAAACAGCTCCTGCGCCAGCTGCTGCTCTTTTTCCGCCAGCTCGGCAGCCGTCAAATCCCGCAACGCTCTGACATCCACATCCATGGTATCCCCGTGCGACCGCGCGTCAGATTTCCCCGCGCGCGACAAACTTCGTGTCGATGGGCAGCTTGTACGCGGCGAGCCGAAACGCTTCCTTGGCCACGTCGGGCGTCACGCCGTCCATCTCGTACAGCACACGGCCCGGCTTGACGACCGCGACCCAATATTCCGGATTGCCTTTTCCCTTTCCCATGCGCGTCTCGGCCGGCTTTTTCGTGATCGGCTTGTCCGGAAACACCCGCGTCCACACCTGCCCTCCGCGCTTCACGAAACGGGTAATGGCGATCCGGGCCGCCTCGATCTGCCGGCTGGTCAGCCAGCCGGGCTCGAGCGCCTTGAGGCCGAACTCCCCGAGCGTGAGCGAGCCCCCCCGGTAGGCCTTCCCCCGCATCCGGCCTTTCTGCATCTTCCGAAACTTGACTTTCTTCGGTGCCAGCATCCGTGTGCCTTCCCGGTCGCGCTACCGCTGATCTAACGCCGACTCGCTCTTTTCGGACAGCGCCGGCTTGATCTCGCCGCGATAAATCCATGTCTTCACGCCGATCTGCCCCATAGTCGTATGGGCCTCGGCAAAGCCGTAATCGATGTCCGCGCGAAGCGTGTGCAGCGGGACCCGCCCTTCCCGATACCACTCCGTCCGCGCGATTTCAGCACCGCCCAGCCGGCCGGCGACACACACCCGAATGCCCTGCGCGCCGAGCCTGAGCGCCGCGGCGATGCTCCGCTTCATGGCCCGGCGAAACGCGACGCGTTTCTCCAGCTGCGTGGCGATATTTTCGCTCACGAGCTGCGCGTCGAGCTCAGGCTTCTTGATCTCTTTAACGGTGATATAGACCTGGTTGCCGTATTCCTTCTCGAGCGACGCCTTGAGCTTGTCCACCTCCGCGCCCTTCCGCCCGATGATGATACCGGGACGGGCCGTATGGATGATGACGCGGGTCTGATCACCCGATCGCTCGATTTCCACCTTCGCGACCCCGGCGTGGTAGAGCTTGGCCTTCACCATCTTCCTGATTTTCACGTCCTGATGGAGCAGCTTGGCGTAATCCTTCTCCGCGTACCACCTGGAAATCCACGTGCGATTGAAGCCTAACCGGTACCCGATCGGATGCGTCTTCTGCCCCATAGCTCCTGCGTCCGCCTCTCTATTTGCGCGCGGCGGCTTCTTCCGGCGCCGCCACGACGATCGTGATATGACTGGTCCGCTTATGAATGGCGTTGGCCCGCCCCATGGACCGCGACCGGAACCGTTTATACGTCGGCCCGCAGTTCACGTAAGCCTTGGCGATCCACATCGCCTCGCTGTCGCCCATTTCCTTCTGCTCGGCATTGGCCACGGCGGATCGCAACACTTTTTCCACCACCTTGGCGGCCGACCGGGGGGCGTATTTGAGCATGGCCAGGGCCTGCGGCACGTGCTGCCCGCGGATCATGTCCACCATCACGCGGGCCTTGCGGGGGGCCACGCGCACGAATCGCAGGATCGCTTTGGCTTCAGCCATACCCGTCCTCCGCCTACTTCAGCGGAACCGCCTTCTCCGTCTTGACCGCCCCGTGCGCCCTGAAGAACCGGGTCGGCGCAAATTCGCCCAGCTTGTGCCCGACCATGTTTTCCGTCACGAAGACCGGAATGAATTTCTTCCCGTTATGCACGGCGAACGTGTGCCCGATCATCTCGGGAATCACCGTGGAGCGGCGCGACCATGTCTTGATGATTTTCTTGTCACGCTCCTGATTCATCTGCTCGACTTTTTTCAGCAGATGCCCGTCAACGAACGCGCCCTTACTGACTGACCTCGGCATTGAATTCCTCTCCGCGTGCGGCTATCGGACGCCCTTCTTGCGATGCGCGATGATGAACTTGTCGGTGGCTTTATTCTTTCTCGTCTTATAGCCCTTGGTCGGCAACCCCCACGGCGACACCGGATGCGGGTTCCCCTGTCCGGATTTACCTTCGCCGCCGCCGTGCGGATGGTCGACCGGATTCATCACCACCCCGCGCACGTGCGGCATGCGCCCGCGCCACCGCGAACGCCCGGCTTTCCCGACGACCTCGTTTTCGTGGTCCAGGTTTCCGATCTGGCCGACCGTCGCGAGGCAGGCGCCCAGCACACGCCGCATCTCTCCCGACTTCAGACGGACCTGCACGTAGGCTCCTTCACGGCCCATCACCTGCGCGAACCCTCCCGCGCTCCGGATGAGCTGGCCGCCCTTGCCGGGCTTGAGCTCGATATTATGGATCGTCGTGCCCAGCGGCATATTGTCGAGCGGCAGCGCGTTCCCCGGCTTGACTTCCGCCGCGGGCCCGGACTGCACCGTATCCCTCACCGCCAGCCCGACCGGGGCCAGAATGTACCGCTTCTCTCCATCGGCGTAATGGAGCAGCGCGATCCGAGCCGACCGGTTCGGATCGTACTCGATGGCCGCCACACGCGCCGGCACGCCCGCCTTGTCACGCCGGAAATCAATGCGCCGGTAGAGGCGCTTATGCCCGCCTCCGCGGAACCGGACCGTCGTCCGGCCTTCATTATTCCGCCCGCCGGTGCGGAGATGGAACTCCGTCAGGCTCTTTTCCGGCCGCTTCTTCGTCAGGTCCTCGGTCATCACCGACGACATGCCGCGCCGTCCCGGTGAAGTCGGCCTGTATAATTTCAACCCCATCTGTTCTTCCCTATGCGCTCTCGTAGATCTCGAGCTTCTCGCCCTTCTTGAGCGTAACGATGGCTTTCTTCCAATCCGACCGCCTGCCGGCGAACCGTCCGAGCCGCTTGAGCTTGCCCCGGACGTTCAACACATTGACGCGCTCGACCTTGACCTTCAATAGAGACTCAATCGCCTGCTTGATCTGCACGCGATTGGCGTCGGCCCGGACCAGGAATCCGACCTGATTGGCGCTCTCGCGCAGCGCCGTCATCTTTTCCGTCAGGAGCGGACGGACCAGCACGGTTTGGATTCCCTGCGTCATGCCAAGATCTCCTGCATGCGCGGCACGTCCCGCTCCAGGATCAGCAGCTTCGCGTACCGCAGCACGTCGTACACGTTCAGCGTCTCCGGCGAAACGACCTTGACCGTCGGAAGATTGGCCGCCGCCCGCTCAAGATCGGCGTGGCCCGTCCCGGCCACGATCAATGTGGTGGACGTCAGCCCCAGCTGCGCCAAGGTCTTGGCCAACAGCCGCGTTTTGGGAGCCTCGAGCGTCAGCACCGACAGCACCGTCACGTCTCCCCCGGCCAGCTTGGCCGACAGGGCGCTTTGCAGCGCGGCCCGGTATTTTTGCTTGGGAATCGCATAGGCGTAGCTGCGCGGCTTCGGACCGAAGACCGACCCGCCGTGGCGCCAGATCGGCGACCGGATCGACCCGGCGCGCGCGCGCCCCGTATGCTTCTGCTTCCAGGGCTTTTTCCCCGATCCGCTGACCTCACCGCGCCGCAGCGTCGAGGCCGTTCCCTGGCGCTCGCAGGCCTGCTGCATGATCACCGCTTCGTGGACGAGCGACGCCTCGGGCTTCGCGCCGAACACGGTATCCCGGAGTTCAACCGATCCCACTTTGCGCTTATGCACGTCGATCACGTCGATGGTCGGCATGGTCAGGCCTTCTTGGACTTTCTGACGACGAGCAGGCCGCCCCGCGCCCCCGGCACGGCTCCGCTGACGAACAGCAGATTCTCGTCCGGACGCGCCTCGATGACTTTCAGCCGCTGGACGGTCACCCGCTCGCTGCCCATGTGCCCCGGCAGCGCCTTGCCCTTCCATACGCGAGAGGGAAAGGAGCTGCTCCCGATGGATCCGGGCGCGCGATGGAACATATGTCCATGCGTCTCGGGACCGCCGCTATAATTGTGGCGCTTCATGACACCCTGGAACCCCTTGCCCTTCGACACGCCCTCGACGTCCACCCATTCGCCCTTCTGGAACACGTCCGCCTTGACCGTCTGCCCGACTTGCACGTCGCCGAGCTTTTTGAATTCCTTGAGCCAGCGATTGGGGGACACCTGGGCTTTCTTGAGATGGCCGAGCGCGGCCTTCCCCAGCTTCCGCTCCTTAGTCTCGCCGAACGCCAGCTGCACCGCTTCGTAGCCGTCCTGCTCGCGCGTCTTGACCTGCGCGACGCGGCAGGGACCGGCCTCGATTACCGTGACGGGGATCAACCGGCCCTGGTCATCGAAGACCTGCGTCATCCCGAGCTTCTTGCCCAGCAACCCGTTCGTCATGCTTGCCCCGGCACTCACTACAACTTAATCTCCACATCCACGCCCGCCGAGAGGCTGAGCTTCATGAGCGCATCCATCGTCTCCGGCGTCGGCTCCATGATGTCGAGCAGGCGCTTGTGCGTTCTGATCTCAAACTGCTCGCGCGACTTCTTGTCCACGTGCGTGGAACGTAGGACCGTGAACTTTTCGATCCGCGTCGGCAGCGGGATGGGTCCGGCGATCTTGGCCCCGCTCCGCTTCACCGTCTCCACGATCTCGGCCACAGACTGATCGAGGACCCGATAATCGAATCCCTTCAGCCTGATCCGAATCCGTTGATCCACCTTCACCATAAAGTTCGTCCCGTCTCTTTCGCGTGTTCGTTACGCCAGGATTTGGGTGACGACACCGGAGCCGACGGTCTTGCCGCCCTCGCGCACCGCAAAGCGCAGCCCCTGGTCCATCGCAATCGGGCTGATCAGCTCCGCCGTCACCGCCACGTTGT